>Ga0209780_1000493_pt1 | contig 21167 bp, 24 predicted proteins | sample WorMetexBAHAMAS2_FD_187384 | JGI IMG/M metagenome (GOLD analysis project Ga0209780, IMG submission 187384) | Marine gutless worms symbiont microbial communities from Max Planck institute for Marine Microbiology, Germany - Inanidrilus exumae... | ecosystem: Host-associated > Annelida > Digestive...
ATCGTTTGAGACGGAATTATAGCGATATTTGATACGATGCGATACGCCTTCAATATCGCGATATTCGATACGATACGATGTATCGTGCCATCACTACATTTTAGCTGTTGAAAGGTTTCAACTAACAGAGCATCTTGCAGGTCTTTAGCGATAGCCAAGTTTCTTGTATATGATTTTGGACCCCATAAAATATGGGTTAGTTATAGGTTTAGATCGGCGATCTGAAATAAGTAAGTGGCTTTATTTAGTGCAAAATTTGATAGCTTAAGATTGGACCAATCTGAAGTTAAAGAGACTGAAAATTGATAGTGTGAGATGGGTGATCTGAACCTATTCAACCTAATTATGAAAAATTGATAGTTCACATCTGAAACTCCAAACTCAAACTAATTGACTGACTATGGATGCAGTGCATCATACACTTAAACAACACGTAAATGTAATATTAATTTAATTAAAAAACACGTAACTGTGGTGAAGCAACTTATCGCATGAAAACATTAGCCTTACAACATCAGCTTAAAAATAACCTTGTTCATGTGACACTGAAGGCCATTTTCCACCACAAATTAATCTCCCATTAACTTATTGGCAATAGCAGTGGTGGCTGATGTGTGCCGCCCTGTGCAGTACAGCGTGATGTGCTCAGCCCGTGCGTGCCTGCTTACCAAAGAATTATTTCTAATAATTCCTATGCACATGATGAACAGGGAGTCAATCCCGGGCAGGTAAGAAGGTTTGATGGTGTCCTCTATAAACTGACAGTTGCTGATGCCATGATTAGCTGCGTCAAGTTCTCAGCCGCGCTGACATGAGAGCTGAAGCAGACAGATGTGGCTAAGTCCCCTGGATATGCACTGAAGAAGTGTCAGTCATGTGGCCAGGTGCTGAAGAAGTGCCGGTCAGGGCTAGCACTAAATAAATGCTAGTCTGGGCTTAGCCAGACAGTAGGCCAAGCCTAAATGGGGCGCACATAGAAATACCTGACAAGCTGCTCACGCCTACTGATCCTTCCTCCACTGTACACAACGCGCACATGCACCGCACACACCTGCCAATTCCCCTCCTCTCCCTGGGCTTGCTCATTGGACCGATATAAAGGTCTCTGCGCTGGGGTCCAGAGTAGGCTGGACCCCTGCCCGCAAAGAATGAATGAACGGGATCGGGTATGCATGTGTTTGATGGGGTCAAGGTCGGACGAATTCATTTGCTGCCACAGGGGTGACAATTTGGTGATTTTGGCACACTGGTGAGGTGTGCAAAAACGGATGAGCCGATCGAGATGTCTTTTGGGGGATGACTTGTGTGGCCCAAGGAAGCGTATATTAGATCGGGGTTAAGGTTGGACGATCCATTCACTGCCACGAGGGATGACAAGACGGCAATGTGGCATTTTGTCAAAATCCTTGACCATTTGTTGGGTCTTGATGCCTTTATATTCACTGTTTATTTTTTGACTAATATGTGCACAACATGTTGAAATTTAATACTACTTTGACTGTTGTTTGTAGGTACCCAGTTGGAGGTGAAGTGAAATATGCTTCAGAAGCCCCTGAATTGAGTCGGCCTGAAAGAAACACACTGTTGGTTAGTTTTGAAGATGTCGAGCGATACAACCAGCAGTTAGCGACTACCATACTGGAAGAATATTACAGGTTCTTTCGTGATTGTTTGCAGGTTTTCTTTGAAGACAGATGTTAAGGGCTGATGGATGTACCAGAATAATCTACAGTAGGAGGAGTTGTAGAGGAAAGGAAACCATTATGTTGCTTGTAGTAAGCCTTGTACTAATGTATTGTAAATGGTAGTGATTTTTTAGCAGTCTTATAGTCAAGAACAGCAGTGCCAAGACCAAGACCAGCTCTCTCGAGACCAGGACTCGCTCCTTCAAGACCAAGACCAGCAAACGAAACAAGACAAATGCACATTGCTCACAATAACAGTCAAAGTTTCATGAACGTTGTCAAACAACCGCCACATGTCTGTCATACAGTTCACAATTGGCACTAAATTTTGTGAAGTTTATAAAGATTGCAGTCTTTATTATTAACTTGTGCAAACAGGATTATAATTTTACGATGCATAAAAAATTGCATATATGCCAACAAATTATTGATCGGTCTTAAAAACAGCAGAGATCGATCCTTCAAGACCGAGACAAATAGCAAGACTGCAGAATTTCAGTCTCGAGTGGTCTCGAGACCAAGACTGCAGTCTTGAGAACTACATCTCTGATTTTTGGATCACACAAGATGTTACAAGATATGTGAGCTTAGCCTTTTGTGCTTTGACACGGATAACTCACAGAACTAAGGTTTTTTTTGAGGACCTGCCCTATGGAGTAACTCCAGAAAAGAAGGTAGGTCAAATAACGGTGATCAAATAATTTTGACCAAATGCTGCATAGGAGTGGGGAAATTTGATGTCGCACCTACCTGTCGTGTGCATTGCAATTGGCCTTGTCATCATGTTATTGAGGATTGAATGATCCGTTTGCTGCAAGCCATCACTGACAGTTGAATGCCTTTTGCTGCATACACCTCAGCAGAGATTCTTAATGCTTTTTAGTGGGCCGGACAACCCCCAAAATTGCTCCTTACCATGGCAGATCTTGACCTCATCTAATATGTGGTTCTTTGAGCCCACGTGTCAGCGCTCCCCCTCCCCAAAGGCATCTCGATTGGTTCAGCCGCTTGCACCTCACCCATGTGCCCAATACACAGGCCAAGCAGACAGACCATTCTACATGTGACATCTGTAGCAGTAGGCTGCATGTATGAAGTGGGGCTAATTTTCACATGCTTGTGTGCTCCCACTGAAGGAACTTAAATTTCTTAATTTTCTTATCATGTCTTATCCTGTTTCACCATGTGTTGTTTGCCAGGGTTTACCCATATTTGTGCCGAGCTGTTCGTAACTTTGTCACTGATCACAGTCAGACGCCAGGTCTGCCGGCTAAAGAATACTACGTCAGCTTCACAGATGTCTCAAGACGACTGAAGTATGAAGATTTATAGTTTTAGTCAAGTATTAAGTAAGCAAAGTTGAGTAATGATGTTAAATCATAGAAACACTGTAGCGGTGTCTGATGCTGTTCTTGTTTGCCAAGGAGTTTTCAGGTTTCATCTTAAACATGTCCAGTTACAAGCTGTGGTGGTGCTCGGAGATACACACTGTGGTCCCATAGAAAGTAGAACTCGCCGTCTGGTGATGTCTGTACTGATAGTAGCATCTCATTAATGCAGACGGTTGCATAGCTGGCCTAGGGCATTTTCTACCAGGATGCAGAGCTCTTATAGATATGCAGCATCGACAACTTTGTTACACAAGGACAGCAATCTTGCTAGTCACTTGCTGTCATAATAGTAGCTAGAGGAGGCTGTATAATACTGGCTTGATGTTATTGCGATATCAAGCCCCTGACACTAGGTGAACTGCAGTGTTTTGTTCTGACTGTAATCATTTCATCTTGGCATCGGCTGCTTTTGTTAGTCGTCGAGTATGATTGTTTGCAGTGGGTTACTTCAAAGCATCCCATGTCACTGACAGTTGGATTACAAACACTGCATACAGCTGACACACCTGCCAGGAACACGCTTGATATAAGCAGTGCAATAGTCATTAGTAAATCTGTGATCAGGACCAATGGAATTCCAGTGTTTATGTCAGGCCTCTGCCACATTAGCAGTGGATATGTGTCTTTAGATTCAGTGATGTACTGTTATTGATAACAATCGGCAGTTGTTTTATGTCAGCCGTCTCCTAACAGTTTGCTTTTTTATTAACTTGACAGCTTAGAGTTATAATTCAGCATTAATTATAAATTAGAAGAACTCAGCACTCAGTGAGTGCAAAGACCCATGCCGACAATGTTTTGGTGACAGTGGCCTTTGATATTCTGATCCCAAATTAAGTGGCATTTCACTCCAGGACTGATCGTGGAACATTTCTGTGTCAAGTTTGGTGATCCTAGCTGCATAGGTTTTTGCGGTATTCAGACAAATAGCGGGAAAAACATAATTCCACGACTGCCATGTTGCTAACTTCTGCAGCAGCGGCATATGTCAGATCATCCAGGTTACTTTTGTTGAAACTTGAAAGTCATATATGAAAGACAACCTCTGCTGTAGCTGAGTTTGTCTGCATACGGGACTTACTGCCACAGCAGCAGATGCATCCATCTCAATCTAAAGATTCTTTCATATGCTTATGATAGAAGAATTTTACAAGCTGATGCCTTATTGAAGTAGGTTTGTGTTTCTGGCAGTTTTGGCAATTTTTTTGTAATTGAGACGCTTTGCCGTGTTTGTAGGGTGCGTGACCTGACTACATCCCGCATTGGAGCACTGACAAAGATTACAGGGCAGGTGGTTCGTACGCACCCGGTTCATCCAGAGCTTGTCAGTGGCGTGTTTGTCTGCCTCGACTGCCGAACTGTTATAAAAGACGTTGAACAGCAGTTCAAATTCACGCAGGTGAACGATCTTCTCCAATGCTTTACCTATTATAGGTTCATTGTGATATTTGACCAACACCTCCAGCTGTTTTCATGTGATCCTGGCTTAGCTAGTTTCCCATTTGTTTTCTTCCTCTGCTTATTGTGGAAAGGAATCTTGGGGATAAGTGGCACAGGATTTTTTAAGGTCGAATACCCTTCTGGTCTCCAAGCCAACAGTGTCAAAATACTGATGGAAATCAGAATACTGACCCTGGCGAGGAAAAAACGTCCACTGGCCTCATTAAGTTTTCGGTCCACTGTGGGAATCTTGACGGAAAGGGCGTCGCTCCGTCTGTGCTGGTCCTCCAACGCCGTTACCCTTAGTAATATTTGTGATGTATAAAATTTATTACCGTGGTAATTGCTGTGCTGTCCTGGTGTACGTATGACTGTTAATATTTAATTATATGATACGTTAATATGTCTCAGTTAACAATCAATGTGTTTAAACCACCACCACTGTGTTTTGGTGTGTGTTTATCTAGGTGAGCTTGTCCCCGTGTGAGTCCCGGGGCTGTAAGTAAGTGGGTAAATGTCTAAGTCAGTAAGTAAGTAACAAATTTATGAAGTGCCAAAACCAGAATAGTCCTTTTACGTTTCCAGGCTGGAGGTCGTAGGAGGCAACCAAACCTGGCTGTAGTTTTTTCGGTACATTTTATGTTGTAGTATGTTTTTTTACGGATGCATGTTTGCTTTTTTGTATTTTTTGTTTTTCAGTACTTAGCCAAGAGATTGGCTGGGAAGAATGTCTCTGAAATGATGTAGTTTGTGTTGGGTGGGACGTAAAACCAGTCATCACAGTCAGTGTGTTTAAACCACCACCACTGTGTTTTAGTGTTTTTTTCTGTGTGAGCTTGTGTTAACCAGTTTCCTTCTGTGACTGGTTCTAGAATAGAATGTGTGCAGTAAGTGACATAGATGTTTTGAGTGCTGTATGCCATTCATGTCACTGAAGTTAAATGTCATGGCATTGAAGGAAATGCAAAGCTCTGATCCCAACCACAGACATTCACCCACTGATCTCGTGCTTTAGCACTGGACTTCTGAGGTAACTGGCATTGCTGTCAACACCAGTTAAACTGCCCATCAAGTCTGATTTGTCGTAAATAGAGAACGTTTGATGGAAGACATTATTTTTAAAATGTGTAATGTTTTGAAATATTTTAACAGCCAACAACTTGTCGAAATCCGGCTTGCAGTAACAGAAGTAAATTTTTGCTCGATGTTGACAAGTCAAAATTTGTTGACTTCCAAAAAGTGCGCATACAAGAAATACAAGCAGAGCTTCCACATGGTAGTATCCCTCGCAGGTGATCAGTTGCTAATTTTTTCGTGTACTTTGCTGACTGTTATTATGCAATTTGCATGTGTTTTTATGTGATAACCAAGTTATCAGCTTATGTTACCTTTTTTTACCAACTGTGTAATTATAGGCTTGAACAGCGTATATTGTAAATACTCTACGGGTAAAACAGTTTTTACACGTTCGGCAATAACTCCGCTGAAAGTGAACAGATTTGGATGAAATATGGAAGCCAAATGTGGTAGGCTGGCCCTGGCAGATTTTGGGCACGATCCGCGCAGTAGCGACAGCTTGAGAGGGATTGTTTTACAAAAAACTGCAAAAATTGCTCACAAAATTTCCAGGGCTTGCGACTTCTGGTCGTCGTAACAATGAGATGATTACAGATCGCCGGAAATTTACGGCCAAATGGCCCCCTCTATGGGATGTCTAGTTTCATTTTTACCATTAGAATCAATTCAAAGTCTTTCCCCTGGGCTGTACGCTGCATGCCAGAAAGGTACCTACCCAAATTTTCGGCAGTCGTTGATGCACCATGGACGTCTTGCTGAGTGATGACGCAAAAGTAAACAAACCGATGTGGGCGTGGCAGCTGTGCGTTGTGTCACCTGTCGAGTACGCTGATGGAAAACGCCCTCTTCGAGCTTATATTGCAGTGTGTCTCCAGATACACTGCAACCCGTCTAGGTTATAGTAGTAGATTCAATGGTGAAGTGCTTTGTTTAGTGACATTGGTTGCGAATAACAGTACAGTGCTTGTTAGTAGTGTGCACTGAATACAATAGGTTGTTGTCGGTGATTGATGCAGTGTTGAAGTAATTCTGAGAGCGGAGGCTGTGGATACGGCACAAGCTGGTGATCGCTGTGATTTCGTTGGAACTCTGATTGTTGTTCCAGATGTCGGCAGCATGTCAATGCCAGGTGAATTTGTGTCCTGTACTGACTGTCTGTCCAAGGATGATGTGTCGGTTAATGATATGTTGCTGCTTGGCTCACTGAGTTGACATCAGCACTCGTATGTTTCTAGCCTGTCATTTACTTGCATAAAGCAGCGTTAGTCTGATCAAACTCATTTAATGTGGTTACTCTTGTTGAATGTTGATTATAAAAATTGTCTTGCACTATTTTAAAACTCACCTGCATAGCCGATTGGTCCTTTTTCAGAGTTTTGATTGAAAGGTGATTTATGGGGCCACTTTGTCTGCTTGCTTCATCATTTTTGCTGACTTACTGTATGGCAGTCCTTCGGTTTTTACTTACTGATATGGTATGTCTGTAATAATAACAGTCTGTTTGTTGTTGTTATTTATTGACATTACACTTGATTGTTGAAGGGGCTCGTGCTGAAAGTGGAACTCGTTTGCGTGGCAGTGATTCACAGAATCTGGAAGGTGTGAGAGGACTGAAGGCTCTCGGTGTGCGTGATCTCAACTACAGAATGGCGTACCTTGCGTGCACTGTCATTCCTTGCAACAATAAGGTACGGTTATTAGTTAACTACACTATCACAGTTTGTGTCCAAGCAAGTTACATCAATGATGTCATGTAATTTCTACTTGATCTTATACTTTTTATTTATTGTGGACTCTTTATATGAATATCCATAATACCACATTTCTCATTCTGTGATTGCAACTCGTGAATAGCATGTAAGCGTTTGAACTGTTTCGGTTTCTTTAATTGACAGTGACATCAGCCGTGTTTGTAGTCGCTCTCTTGCTGAAGCCTAATCACTTCAGGCCCAATTCACTTACTGTATCAATTTAACAACTTCATATTTTCAAGCCAGCCCAGACCAATGATGTTATCGCAGTATACAGTTGATAGCATTCCATGATTGACATTTGATGTATTTTAAGGATTAAGTTCACCGAATGGTATAAGACGTCGATGATGTGATGTATTACGAGTTTCTGTATTGATTGGTAGTACGGTGGTCTTGACCCGAATCAAGAAGAAATGACACCAGAACTGATGAAGAAGCAGATGACGGAGGCCGAGTGGCAGAAGGTTTATGATATGAGCAAGGACAAGAACCTTTACCACAACCACTGTACCAGCCTCTTTCCTACTATCCACGGTATATTTTTTATTGTTACTTACTATATATTTGAATGTAGATGTTGTTAGGCCAGCCTGTTGCTACTCACGGAGTAGCATGGTCGGACGGTCTGTCAGTCTGTCTGTTCGTCACATTCATGAGACGGATTGAGATGACGTGTGGGTTGGTGACTCAGGTGGGTCCAAAAAACCATGTATTAGATGGGGTCCAGATCCACACATGGGAAGGGGCACTTTTGAGGGGGAGTCGGTCCCACAGGGAAGCATGGTAGTCAGCTGCACAATAACAGTTGAACACTTACGTTTGGGCAATACACCGATGTAAAGCTCTTGTCCTCAGCAGTATACAACTGTAGTTTGTTAGAATATCAACATTTGCATTTACAAGAAATCTGTTATTTCAGACAATAAATTTTCTGAAACAGCATCATTCTCATCGACCGAGGATCATCACTGCAATGCAACGACGTTACGAGTCAACCAACGCAGCACATCCCCAAAATGGCATGCACACACAATAGGGTGCTGAAGTATTGACATTGTGCCAACACGTTAACTGTGCGAGATGTGAATCGTTTAATGTTGAAACCATTTAAATGAAACATTTTCCGCCTGCGAACGATTGAACAATTGTGCACGTACACGTTGCAGCCTCTCGTCAAATATTACTTTGATCACTTGTCGTCTTTTTGATCTTAGCTGCAGCCGTATAACAGTGACAAAAAATAGTCACGTTCACAGTTGTGGCACAACAAATGTCTGATTATTGGACATCAGAACTAGTAACAAGAGACACATCACGAGCATCTGCATTCATGTGGCATTGTGATTGTGATGTTTATATGCTCTGTGAGAAGTATGAGTAAAAAGATAACTGAAGTATTAAGTGGAAGCAATTGAAACAACTTACATGGGGGTTGTTGATGAGGATTCAAATGTGTGCATTTAAATGAGAAAGCTGTAATGGTTTGTAGTAAGTAATGCATGTTTAACAAGGCAGTCTTCATCGGCGGTGTGCAATCGCATCGCCCACTTTGTGGCCGATAATAGATTGCTCTAACGCATGCAATTAAGCGTCTGCTGCTGTCATGTGCCTCTGCATGGAGCAGTCCAATTAGCAACTAGATGGAAAGTACTCTGAGAGAGCAACTCATCGTGAAAGCTGTTGCAGATTGCCATCACATTGGGGGGTGCACGGTTAATGGAACAGCTGTTGATGCACTCTTGATAGATCAATCACATTCCTACGGCAGCTGCCACCGCCGCATAGCCAGCGAGGCTGCAAAGCTCTTCCGTTTGCCACCCACCTATCTTGGCTTGTCTACTATTAGACTGCTGCTGTAAACTGGGGATTGTTTACATTTTACAGAGTTTTTGACCGTTACTTCCACATCCCTCTACCAATCGTAATGAAACACGAACTTGGTCTTTTCTTTCCCCCTAGGAACCTTCTCATAAAATTTGGTACAAATCCGTCCACAATGTTTTTAGTTATCATGGTCACAGACAGACACATAGACAAACCAATGCCCGTAAAAAGATCCTCCCACGCTTTCGCAGGGAGAATTATTTGGGGTATTAGGTTTGTTGGTTAGATGTTTTCCCCCAAAAATTGCCTCTCTGGTTCCGGGATCGTCACTCCATGTAACATGGGATTTCGTCACCCTGCTGGAGGAGGACCAAGCCACGGCCATAGGCAACATGTTCTTGCAGGCGAAGTATTAATGGTAACCAGACTGTTGTTAATGTATGTATAGTGAGAGTATGTCTGATAAATCTACTGTTCAAATATGTTTCAATAGAATGAAGGTCATCATAAGTTTGCTAGTCATATTTCAAAATATAATTGACATGACTGTGCCCATTTTTGTGAACACTCAGCAGTCAGTGTTGTGTTATTGCCATTGATGTGATTGCACTGTGCTGTGTGCAGGTAATGATGAGGTGAAACGTGGAATTCTTCTGATGCTGTTTGGCGGCGTTCATAAAGTTACACAGGAAGGCACAAACCTCCGCGGTGATATCAATGTCTGCGTTGTTGGTGATCCAAGTACTGCTAAGAGCCACTTTCTTAAGTACGTTTTTACACTGGTTTTTGTAATGCTAGCTCATGATCTCATGGTTGCGTTATTACAATGTCAAGAGAATGGTGGCAATATGTTGGGATGAATACAAACGTTTCTTTTCGCTCATTTATGTGGCTTTGTGAGCGAAAATGCGTCGGACACAAGTTTGTAAGTAGCTTTATAGGCTTCGGGGCGGTAATGCGCCCTGATGCAGTTGTTGATTTCGGCGCTATGTAAATTGTTTGTTTGTTTACTTAACTTCCTTCCTTATACTTTCTTTCTCAACTTATTTACTTCCTTACTCATTTACTTCTGGAATTAACTACTTCTACCAGAATAGACCCTTTCTGTTTCCTGTCCAGAGGCTGTAGGAGGCGACCAAGCCTGGCTTTAGTTTCTTGTTTAAATTTTATGTTGTAGTGTATTTCGTTACGGATGCATGTTTGATTTTGTTGTGTTTGATTTACTTTTCAGTACTAAGCCAAGAGATTCGCTGGGAAGAACATCTCCAAAATGACATATTTTGCGTCATTGGGACGTATAACCTTAACTCAATCAATCAATCAATGTAGGAAGTTGTTTTTGCTGTTGAAGGCAAGTGGAGGAATTCAGTCCAAGAGCTGTGTACACCAGCGGCAAGGCTAGCACTGCAGCGGGTTTGACAGCTGCTGTTGTCAAGGATGAAGAATCTCAGGAGTTTGTCATCGAGGCTGGAGCACTCATGCTTGCAGACAATGTGTGTGTCTCTGTGATTTCGTGATTATTTGTCTTGAACCAGTTGAAGCTATTTCAGTCTCATTGCATGATGATTCCCAATTACTTCCGAATTTTGATGAAATACATAGCTGAATTAATGCAGCGTACTTGGACTCTGCCGGACTTGTTACAAGTCTTGAGTTTATGTATTCTTATTTGCTTTTTGTGTCAGGGTGTTTGCTGTATTGATGAGTTTGACAAAATGGATCCAAAAGATCAAGTGGCTATTCATGAAGCTATGGAGCAGCAGACTATTTCAATCACCAAAGCTGGAGTGAAGGTATGCTACTCACCGGCGTAATTTTAATGAAAATGTTGTGCACCTACTTTGTAGACTTATTTTTATAGAAGACAATTGCTACAGTTTTTAGGGTTTGTACATTTTTTGGTTGATTTTATTTTTTCATTTTGCTGATTTAACGGTACCCTACTGTATATTTATCGATCATATATGGTCGTCGATGATTGCGTTGTTTTCTCCAGTTGTGGATCTGTGCCACCTTTTCTTTACCCACGCCAGCTGTATAGCCACGGGCATGAGTAGCTGTTTGTCCATGCTGTGAAAGGAAAACGGCTTGAGCTATCAGCACTAAAGTCGGTAGACGTATTGTCCATGGCAGTACCTTGGCATGCACTGGCCCTGAGGTCAGAAGGACAAAGGTCAAGGTCGAATCCTAACCATAACCACCTGGTGTGGGTCTGCATTTCAATATGACTGCACATTTCTTTAGTTTTGCTTGTTGTATTCAGTTCTTGCTGCCAACATTTTTACTCGGTTTCTTGTCTCTGAATAAGTTTTGTGATATATTAGAATCTCATATTATAGTATGTTATTTTAAATATTATATGTCAGTATATTAACAGTGTATTACTGTGATAAAAATCTTAAGTTGTGTTCTAGAGTGTGTTTGTGTCTCGTCTGTCGACTTTTATAGTGTGTAACATTTCTGACAGGCTACCTTGAATGCACGAACATCAGTGCTGGCTGCAGCAAATCCAATTGGTGGTCGTTATGATAGATCAAAGTCTCTACGACAGAACATCGCGATGACTGCACCAATTATGTCACGATTTGATCTTTTCTTTATTCTTGTCGACGAATGCAATGAAGTAATTGTTTGATGATATGGTTATTTTATTGCTCTGCAAAGACAATTAGTAATGTACACTAAAAATGCCAGTGCAATAAATATATCTAACTAATTATTTTCAGTTAAACTTTTAGTTAGTAACTATTTTAAATTTAGTTAAACTGTTTTAACTAAACTATTTTAAATTTAGTTAAACTCGTGGTCTAAACAAAATTAAACTATTAGTTAGTAACTTTTTAGTCAACTTTTGCCAATTACTGTATTTCTGTAATAAGTGATGTTGTCCCCTTTGTGTTGGCTCTCCAGTGTTAGGACCAGGCTTTATGTCAGACAGATAGTTGCCAACAAAATTCTGCGGGTATGTGCTGTATAGCCAGACTTCTAATGAAGTCAGAGTTGCAGTGTCTGTCACTGTTGTCATCTTGCAGTTTCACAGGCAGGAGTTTGCTTCTAGATTCAGTTTTATCATCGCTATCATGGAAATTGACTGTGAGATATGGATATTAAAAAATTATATCAGTGGATGCGGTGTGGTTGGCTTAGTGGTCACAGCATTTATTATATTGGTAAACTTTACATTCTGCTTTATGTTATGTGATACAACTTTTATATTGCAGGTAACTGATTATGCAATTGCTCGACGCATTGTTGACCTCCACTGCCACCTTGAAGAGTCAGTTAATCGCGTCTACTCAGCGGAGGACATACAGCGATACATTACCTTCGCTCGTCAGTTTAAACCGCGGGTTAGTGTTTCAGCGAATATTTGGAAGAGTGAATGTAGTGGTATGAGATAATTTGTAAAATGGAAATTTTGACACGTTTATGCAACTTGCATGAGGCATCGTCTGATATATATAGCTGTGAGAGCTGGCAGACAAAACTTGATTTGGAGTGATTAGTGGAGTCATGGTTTGAGCATGTGAAACACAAAGATGACATCAGTTGGATCAAATGTTGTATGATAGGAAGTCTAAAGAAGACACAGTAGTATGGTGATAAGGAGGATATGAATTGTTTTTCTTCTGCCCCATGTCCTGATCCTGACCAGATGGCAAAGGAGAAACATGGGAAAACTGACTCAGTTTGACGTACATGTACAAATTGTCTTTAAATTGGTGTATGTTAGTGTTTCTGTCATTGGTCGTGCAGATAAATCGTGATGCTACGGACTACATAGTAGAAGAGTACAAGCGCCTGAGGCAACGAGATCAGACTGGCGCTGCTATGTCATCATGGCGTATTACTGTACGGCAGTTGGAGAGCATGATTCGTCTGTCTGAAGCCATTGCCCGCATGTACTGCCAAGATGAGGTGTTTCTGGCTTGCATGAGTACTCGTAGTGCAGAGTATCGTTATGGGAACTAGTAAAAACCAGTGTGCAATTGTGCATGCATATACACATGTTCTGACTGAAGCCAATACACAAAGGAAACAAAAATGTGCACAAATAAATGTAGGCATTGAATAGATGAATGTATGTGCCAGCTGTATTTTTACTAGCAATGTTTATAGCTTGATGGTCAGCCGTGCTACTGCTGGGTAATCCAGAGTGGGAGCTATACATTTACCCTGTCAGCAAAGTAACAAACAGACGCATCAACGTCATTTTGGATGATGCTGAGCATCGTCATAATATTTATCAAAACAAAATGGCAGCCAATAACATTAGTATTCATCAATACTTTGTTGTTTTAGATGATTTTGCATTTTTTTATCTGTCATATTTAAAGATAGCACTTAAATTTCTTGGCTTTTTAATAGTTCTTTACAACTGGCCATTTTTGCTGTTATATTTTTTGCAAGAAAACTTGTTATTTTAAATTTTTAATTTTTGGTTCAGTTTTTTTCGTCAGAACTTTCAATGCTTATTGTTTATTTAGGTCTTCTGGCAGTTTATTTAGAGTACCTGGGCTCGTATGGTGTTGCAAACAACACCATACGAGCCCAGGTTTAATCCTAGGTTTAGCCATCTCAGTAGAACACCGACTTGTGATGGATAAACAGACACATGATGACGGCAAGTACCATGCTAGCTAAGCATCGCATGGGTAAAAATTTGCTTGAGATGGCTTATTTTTTACTATGACATGATTGTTATCTATGTCTGTAATATGGGTGTTAAAAGGTAGAGCTGTAGTAATACTGTTGCTGATGTGCTCTTTGTTATCGTTGTGGTGCATTTTTTCTCTAGGTCCAGCCAAAGCACATCAAAGAAGCATTCCGTCTGCTCAGTAAGTCCATAATCCGTGTTGAACAGCCCGATATTCATCTGGAAGAAGATGAAATGCAGCATGCAGTAGATGAAGATGCAATGGATGTTGAACCAGGTTCTGCTTGTTCCTTTCATGTGCATGTAGTTGTTTCAAGAAGATACTGCTGTATGCTGACTGGTGCTAGTTTGTATGCTGCTTCATCAGTATGTTAAAGTTAAAGTTGATGGAAATTGTTAATGATTAGTGATTGTCTAGCCCCGATCGGGCTCTGTGGCAGTAATGCGCCCTGGTTCATCTGTTGATTTTATCATTATATAAATTGTTTTCTTTGTTTATTAACTTCCTTCCTTTCTTACTTTCTTAATAGTTTACTTCCTGACTTATCTACTCATTCCAGAATACTCCCATTCTGTTTCCAGGTGACCATGTGGTTCCCGGGGCTGTAATTAAGTGAGTAAGTGTCTAAGTATGTAAGTGAAAAATTTTTGAAGCACCAAAAGCAGAATAGGCCCTCCAGATCGGAGGTCGTAGGAGGCGACCAAACCTGGCTTTAGCTTTTTGGGTTCATTTTATCTTGTAGTATATTTCGTTATGGATGCATGTTTGCTTTGTTGTGTTTGCTTTAGTTTTTCAGTACTTAGCCAAGAGATTTGCTGAGAAGAACGTCTCCAAAATGACCTATTTTGTGTCTTTGGAACTTAAAACCTTTACTCAATCAATTAACGATTGCCTGCGTAAGGCCAGGTTTAGATCGCTGTGAAAGCAGTCCGTTTGGTGTAACCTGTGACTGTTGTATATGTAGTAGTGTAATGGGTTTCCAGTGCTTGTGCAAACAGCTGTTTCTTGTGCACTTCAGATAATGAAGCAGTGCGAGAGAATGGTGACTTGGCACCATCACCAATTCAACAAGGTGATGATGAGCCGCACAAAGTGAAAAAGCCAGGACTGAAGATGTCGTATGAGGAGTACAAGCATATGGCTAATTTGCTTGTTTTGCATATGCGTATGGTTGAGGAAAGTGCCACTGAAGGTAAATTTTGGCTAACTTGCGTTAAAAACAAGCAGATAAATTGTGACTTTGTAGCGGTGCATCTGTTAAAATGACATGTTCTGTTAACATTGTCAAGCTGTTGTCTGATGTCAGATGAGGACATGGCTCCAGGCTGTTGTGATGCCATCGACATTAGACGATAACAGTTAACTAAAATGAGGTGGGAGGCCACTTAACAAGCAGTACAAGCCTCAACTTGTGATTGTAATTGACTCCACTCCATTTGCCGCACCCCACGCATGGAGCGACTGACATGTTCACCATTCGGCGGCGGCGGTGTCGATTGCCTTGGATGTGATTGTGACCATCCACCTGTTCTGCGTGCGAGAATTACTCCTGGGTTTATTGTCTTGCATTAGTTGCAGTCATCCGAAAAGCTGAATTCCCACGATGCACAAGACTTGCTCACAAATATATAGCAATTATGACAACCGCCGCTGTTTTCTCCGAACTCCTATTATTCATATTTTGTCTTGACAGTATTATTCGGCCGAATACCGTGTACACTATTCGGTATGAATGGAATATTTGGTACAGTCCCAGTTTTAAGTATTGTCACATCATTGATAAATCTAATAATAATAATGAGGATGTAGACATATAAGAGAAATAAAATGCATATTCACTCATATAAACTCATTAGAAGTTTGGTCATTTGTAGCCATCATAAAACCGTAATATGATGTAGCCGTATCGGCTAATTTTCTGTCACTTCACTATTAGAAAATTTTCTTCTGGTTACTATAAATGTGTAGAAGCCTCCGGTATAAGAAGTATGACAGTGTCACTAACATTCCAGTGTATAATAAAGTCATATACATTTCTAAGCACAAATTTTAAAAAGGCTGCACTGTACAGAGCATTAAATTTGGAAAACCTGTGTGTTTAAAACAAGCATCATTACATCACTTCATTACTTCATTCCAGTAGAAGAACTGGTAGTCAGGGCAGTGGTGCAGAATGCAAAGTCCTAACAATAAGGCGCATCATGGAATTTAGCTGTACATTGGTGTATGCTAAACATGCCAGACTGGGCAGCAGTACTATGCCACTGAGTAGCGGAGGGCTCACGCCGAAGACCGTAAGGTGTTTGCGTTTGCACACCAGCTGGTCAATTACGTGACTAGGTTGTTAAGGCTGTTCACCTTGTTGGCTACCTTTGTGAGGTTCTGCTTGTAGCTCAGAGTGTGATCTAGAGTGACAACAAGGTAGACTGGATGTGGGTCATGTTTGAGGTACTGGCCGTTCATTGCTACTTTTAATTAACGAGGTGAACTGACATTGTGCAAGTGGAACATGCTGGATACAGTCTTGGATATGCCTGGTTTGAGTCACCAATGGCGAATATTTTTCCATCCGTGTCGTATCTGATGTGAGGACACATTCAAGTTAAGCTAATGTTCGAGCCCGAGTCGCCAGGCAGATCTATGCTGCCATTCATTTAACACTAATGTGACATCATTTATGCGGCAGCCTCTCGGCAGCGCCGACTGGCTAAGCTGCACAGTGCCCATACTGGTAGCTCTGCAACACTATAGTACGAGTTTTCCCCATTAATACTAGCATCGGTTTTTTATTTCTCTTTACAGACATTAATGGCTGCCATCGTAGTTGGCAGTTATAAATGGTGGCTTTGACGTGCAGCAAACTTTACAAAATCAAATATGAAAATTAAAACTGAAAATTATGAAAACAAAATAAATTTTTTATCCACAAATTATAAGCACAGTGGATAACTTTTAAATTTATGTCTGCTGCTAATGACAAAAAAAGCACCTGGTCGCGCAGTTTACTATAAGTTCGTAAACGTCTGATTCATAAAATTTGACAGACAGACGCGGCAGCTTTATATATATAGAAATAGTCTGATATACTTCACCTTCTAATAACCCTGCTCATCTATAGTGCGAGGTTTACCTTTATCTATATTATGTTTGACATCTCTGCATTAATTTTTTTTGTTTTAAAGCGGCAGCTTTTACAGTTAAAGAGAAACAGAAGGCATTTTTTTGTTTTTATAATTTGTATAGCTGTTGTTTGCCTGCTTCTTTATATTGGCATTTTAATTTTCTGTGGAAAAAGTTGTGCCAAAAACGTTGCCTATTGCTGCGTAGATGAAGACAGTGGAATAAGACGCAGTCAGCTCGTGAACTGGTATCTCGAAGATGTCGAAAATGAGATCGAGAGTGAGGCTGAGCTTCTAGAACGCAAAACTATCGTTGAAAAAGTTATCTACCGCCTTGTACATCACGTATGCATATATTCCTGTGCATCTTATGAACTGCTTGACTTGAACAATTTCCATGAAACTTATAGGGAGTATTTACTGGCCCCTACTGATGACCTGATTACATTCTGGGGTCAAAGGTCAAGGTCACAGCAGGCCGTCGAGGTGGTGATGGCATCTACGTTGATGCTGGGGCATTGAAGTCCATCTTATATTTATTAATTCATTATAGGTTGATTTGTTGTTGTGTTTCATTGAATGTTCAGATGATTGACTGTAGTACACGTAGTTTGATAGTTTGTGAAGTAAGTAAGTAAGTAAGTAAATTACAGTGTACATTAGGAGTATGAATGTGTGTTTATACATTTTACATATGATGTTATCTCATATTGTAGCAGTAGGTAGAACTGAGGCGGTCATGATGAAATGGATATGTGGGTTCATGAAAATTGTTAACTGTTAATCGTGCTGAGTTATATGGTGAATGCTGTTGATGTTGTCTGTATTACAGGACTACGTGTTGATTCAGTTGGATCAGACGGGGTTGAGAGGTCAGGGTGATGACCGTTTGGTTGTTGAGGATGATCCAATCCTTGTCGTTCATCCTAACTATGTCGTTGATACATAAACACACTGTTGTTGCATTCTGTTCTCCAGACAGTCGAGTGCATTCGTGTAATACGGAAATGTAGAAAATCGCGTAAAATGTAGTCAGATGTTCTGGCTGCAGTTTCAGTTTTACATTTTTTCATCTTAAATATCGTAACTGCACGTGCAGGTTGATACTTGAAATGCACGAGTTAGAACCATGAAATTTACTCTGGCAGTGTGGCTGCTGTTATCATAGCTAAATGTAAATATTTAAAATAGTTTACTTAATTTAAGACAGTAATGACTAAAAATTTTAGTAAAAAAAATTTCTCCTGTATCGTTATGAGTTTGTTTTTCCTGTGAAAACCTGTCTGTGCTTGACTTCCATGTGACCTTGTCTCGCTGACAAGCTGACTAATGTACACTTCACAAGCTGAGAAAACTGTCAAATGTTTTTGACAGTTTTGTCAGCTTGTCAGGCAGACACGGTCACGTGAAAGCACTATTGTAAAGTAGCAAACACATGGAGGCTGACACAGGGTCATGACCAGGGTCATGAAACAAGATGAACCTGTTGAAAACGCCTTGTTTATGGCGTCCGTCGTGTCACTTCCAACCAACCCAGACACGGCTTCACTTTAACTACATTAAGCTGCTAACCAAACAGTTCCAACTTTTCAGGCAATTATTCATTAATAAACAGGCAGCCTTTTTGCCTATCTTTCTGTACAATTCATGTTCCTTGTGATGCACGACGGTTAGTGCCGCATTAAGGGGGTGCTATGGGTGCTGCAGCACCCGGGACCGGAGTTTTGGGGCCCGCAGTTGGTGGGAGCGGTTAGCTGGTTATACGTTATAGGTCTGTAAGGGGTCTGCATTTGGCACAGCACTCGGGCCCGAACTGGCCTTAATGCGGCCCTTACGACGGTGCAGTATGCATTATGACCCGACGCAACGTCACGAGCCCTTGAAAGTTGGAAATCCTTCCATTTTCAAAAGCTATCTCTGCCATTTACAATGGGAGCTGGCAACTGACCACTGATTCTTAAACTAGGGCACAATGTCTAAGTTCGACCGGGCCGGATTTGTGATATTTGCCCTAGTTTTTGTGTCACGTGACTTTGAATTTGGCAGATACATCAGTTGTGAAGAGTCGACCGTCGGTCCCGCACGGGGCTAATTTATTAATTTTGGGCTGCAATCATGTCGTTGGAATGGGTAAAGCTGGGTAGGCCTATTTCAGATTTGATATGTTGATTGATACTGAGCAGCACTAATGCATACATGATAGATTAACCAGAAGACGATGTGTTCACGGTCACATGACCTCTTTAAATTTTGGGAAATATTAATTGATAATACGGTACCTCAGAAGCGATGCAAGATAGAGACATAGTTGCAAATGAAAGACTAATAGGAAATCGTATGTGGCCTATCGAATGGCACCAATATCAGTCACTTTTGCTTATTGAAACCTAACTCCTATACCCCGCGGGATATGTAGCATGTATGTTATTGCCAACTGCAAACCTCTCCCTGTGTCATTTTTCGTACAGCTGTACAGCAGTTGACAGGATTTCAACTGACGCAGTGCGTTGCGCATTTCTCTCGATAGCTGAGCTTTTTGTGTACTAGCGCATGTGCGCCATGTATAGGCTATATTGAGGCACCAGCACAAAACCATTTCAGCCATCAGGAGAAACGCTGCGTAGTCTGAAGGTGGGAGGCGATGCAGATCGTTTTATGCAGAAACGATATGGCAGTCAAATGTCAACGTAACGGGTAGTGAGTTCCACTTCCAGATAGTTGGAACCGCAGTATGGAATGCACGTCGAGCCAGTTCAATTTGTGCTGAGGTAACTTGGGTAAGACCGTCCGTGGAGCATCGCATGGGCGGGCCCTCAGAATATGCAGTGGGAACTCCAATGCAAATCCCCCCGCAGATTTTGTCATGTTTCGAAATTGCAAGCACCAAATTGCTTGCATTACAATGCAGTAAACAGCTTACGAACCCCATGACTGGCAAATTGTTCACTATCCCCCAAATCAGCACTTCATGCAGAAAATTCAATATTTTCTGGTTAGGTCACAGACAACCAAAAATACACCATTCAAAATGCGCCAAATCATGCCGTTGCGTTTTTTATTTCTTTTGGGGAGGGGCTAGCCCGGGCTACCACAACCCTAGCTCAATCAAGCCTTCCGGATGCGCACCTACGTCCCCCAGAATTCCAGCTAGATATAGGCCTACGCCACTGTTTTGCGGTCTGGCGACGTCGCCGAGATGGATCTGTGCAATTGTGGAAGGCCCCATCCACATCATCAACAATGTCGAAGCAACATTGTCGAATACTATAGGCCTACAAGTTGAACGATTCTTACGACAAAATCGAACGCTGCATCAGCAAAGTCTAACGTTGCTTCGACATTGTTGCCGTTTTTGGCAACAATGTCTAACGAAATTTCGTCCTTTCGACAAAATCCAGTGACGCAGCAAGTCGCGTACAGGTTCTGGTTGTGAACCGTGTATCTGTATACGAAAAAACGGCTTAACCGCTGAACCGATCGAGGTGCCGTTATGGGAGGCTGACTGATTCATGTGGCCTCAAGGAACCATGTATTAGATGGTCGGACGAATCCATTCTCCGCCGCAAGGATGACAAGATGGCGTGGCAATGCGGCCTTTCGTTAAGATCCTTTAACCACTTGTTAAGGTTTGATAACTTTTTGACTTCCCACCTCAAAACTGTCATGCTACTTGTTTACTTATTTATGATTGGAAAAATCGAAATTTGTATTGCTGTTACGGTTTTATAACAATGTATTTGCTAACGTTCTGTGCCGGATTTATAAACTGTTTTCTGTGCTTGCCAACAATATTTGGATGGAGTCCGAAAGTCATAAATATTTGGTTACATTTTTTTGCCGTAAAGTATCTGTGAAACTTATAAAATATGCACCAAAATATTATTATCTGAAGTTATTTAGTCGGGAGCATCGCTAATTCATAGAATAGCCAGCACTCAAGTTCGTTCATCGATCCGTTCCTGTTTCCGTTAGCAGACGACATGTTGATTTATTGTGCGTAGTTTTTATTTCGCACGTTCAACATTTTCGAGCAGTCGAAGTTGTTACTCTTTCCTTAGTCCTATAGCGTATTAACTGCTTTGAAACGCGGCGTAGTTTGGCTAACTAGTCAATGAAAACGTATATGCAAAGACGAGGCTAACAGAGAGTAAGGGTTGATGGGGAATTTTCATGTTGGGCAAATGTACTCAGTGGGATACCACAGGGCTCAATACTGGGC
>Ga0209780_1000494_pt1 | contig 21142 bp, 13 predicted proteins | sample WorMetexBAHAMAS2_FD_187384 | JGI IMG/M metagenome (GOLD analysis project Ga0209780, IMG submission 187384) | Marine gutless worms symbiont microbial communities from Max Planck institute for Marine Microbiology, Germany - Inanidrilus exumae... | ecosystem: Host-associated > Annelida > Digestive...
TTGTGCAGTATTGTATCGTATCCATCGTTTTCCCCCGTGGCCATATCACTATTTCGTAGTCTCGGTTTAAACACATAATTCAATTTGCTTGGCCTTGTCTTATCAGTTCTTAGAATCACACACTGACAAGTTGACAGCGGGCGGCGATGTGTCGAGAGAACACGTTACGTTCCAGTGACGAAGATAAAGAAAAAAGTTTGCAGAGGTCGTACATTTGTTGTTTATTGGCATCGAAACCGAGTACAGGCTAAGTATCGGTCGATACTCGATACTATTCGATACCTCTGAGTATCGATTACTATTAGATACTCGATGCCAGTATCGTCCTAACCCTAGCCGAGTACACTGTAAAACACCACGATGGCAGTGTTGTTCGGTGGTAGCCAACCACCGCGGTGGCGGTGAAAATTCGGTGGTCGTAATAACACTAATTCGAATCTAGTCAGTTGTACACTGATGCAATACACCAAATAAAACTCACTATAAACTACTGAACTGTCTCATTTTGCTGCGCAAACCAAAGATAATGTTAGAAGTAGTATGCAAAAAGATCAAATGTTGTTGATGGTTTGTTGTTGTCATCATCGTACCTTTTCCCGAAACGATTCTCACCTTCATTAAATTTGCATTATATCAATGTAGCTAATCACAAAAATGCCAACAACAGAGATCCTGACAGACACCAGCATTCTGGTCAAGGAAAGACCATTGACCTTTACAATAAGTCTTTCCTCCGTACCAGAAACTGACATCTTGATGTCAACTTTTGAGAGAAATGCTGACTTTGTGCTGTAATTATGTAGTATGGCACACAGTATGCAGCAGTTGTGGAAGGCCATGTTAAAAAGGTGCACCAAAATGTCTGATTAACAAGACCTTGAGATGCTACAACAATCTACAAAATTTTCAAGGCCTTGTGCAGGTTGTGAGGCCCTAAGCTGTAATTTGTTTAGATTATGCTATTCTCTTCCCACCACTTTCACCTCCTCACTTTCTCTTTCATAGTAGCTGGCTTTATTTATATCTGGCTTTGACATGGTCGTACGCTACAAAGAACATAGATAGACTGCATTTAGATAACTCATCTCATTTCTTGATGAGTTCTTATCTTGTTTTCTTGTAGTTCGTAGCTTCTGTCTACATTATAGTCAGTTCTGAAAAAGTAGATAATATTATACGTTACTCTGAATGAAAGGTGCTTAATTATTCGGATCGAAGCTAGACTTCAGCCGACTATTAGATTTACCTTACAGGGCAATTTGGCAGTGTTCATGCGTTCGGCTATAACTCTGCTGAAAGTGAACCGATTTGGATGAAATCTGGAGCACTCTTGAGTACATTGTTGGGGGTTGGCCCTGGCAGATTTTGAGAGCAATTGGCACAGTAGCGAGAGTTTGAGAGGCAGGCGAAATTTTTTTGTCTGGTAAATAACGCATGATTTCGCCAATTTCCTGTTGGCAACATTTCACAAAATTTGAACTCAACAATGTCGATCAGTCAGACGGTGAAAACTTTCGGAACAGAATTTTGAAAATTTTACCATAAGGGGTCGTTTTTTTAAAAAGCAAAAATTCCTCAACAAATTTTCAGGTCTTGCAACTTCAGGCTGCCATAACTTTGCAGTGATTACAGATCATTCGAAACTCGCTACCAAAATAGCCCTCTTTCCAGTTTTACCTTTAGGATCAAATTGATCAATTCAAAAATCATTCCCCTGGGCTTTAAGCCGCATACAAGAAAGTTATGTACCCAAATTTAAAATTTTCGACCAGCGACGTCTAATATCCGATATTGCATAAACCAGTGCGCTGCTGTGCGGCCTGGCGGACCGACATGGGAGAAAAGCAGACCTTAATTGGAAACTGAAAATAAGTAACATGGCAGATAACACAGACATCACTCAGTCGCAAGCACTTGACACTAGGCATCGTCGAATGCAGGAAGTAAACAGCTTGTGCACAGATATCAGACCACTTTGATCCAAATACTGTATTGTGGCATTCCACAAAATATAGCCATCTAGTTACAGTTGAAGTTACCATATAAAAGTAGTTTACTGAAGTGATCTTCATTTATTTGACACTGTTGGTTGGGTGACAGCAAGGATATCTTGCCTTTTTGGGTTCTAGCAAACCTGACAGTAGTACAGTACCCATAGTTATAGTTCGCCCTGCTGTAGTAATTTGTTACTAGTAACGGTAGTATACAACTACCTTTATATAGTTGAATGGTGTTAATGAAGCTAATAAAATTGTTATATGGTGATATGTATGTGTATATTGTCAGGTGTATCAGGAATACATACATGACAGACATCATACTCACATGAACTCAACTCAGTGGGAGACGCTGACAGACTTTGTAAAGTGGCTCGGCAAGGAGGGTCACTGCGTTGTTGATGAGACGGAGAAAGGTTGGTTCATCCAGTATGTCGATCGTGATCCGGATACTATTCGTCGACAGGAGGCTCTGCAGAAGAAAGAGAAGATGGACCTTGATGACGAGGAAAGACGTGCACGTTTTATCCAGCAGCAGGTCGAAAGATCCCACAAGGATGCAGACACAGAGAGTCCCATGTACACAGAAATGCAGCGACAGAATGAGGACGAAAAAGTTGAGTTCCGTTTGCCAATTGCTCCAGTGAGTAAGAAAGCAACAGTGGGACCCAGTCCCTCGACTGTTTTTCAGCCAGGTGTTGCTACTGCAGCCAAAGCACATAAGAAATCAGAAGAAGATGGCAGATCGTCGTCTGGCAAGAAGAGAAAGTCAGCGCTCGATGAAATAATGGAGATGGAGGAAGAGCTGAAGAAGAAGAAGCAGAAAAGGATGATGGACAGTTCACAGTCACGTGCCAAAGTCATAGATCCATGGATAATGACAGGAATTGTTGTTAAAGTTGTTACTCAACAGCTGGGCGAGAAGTACTATCGGAAAAAGGGAGTTGTTGTGGACATTGTTGATAAGTACTCGGGAGTGGTCCGAATGCTCGACAGCAGTGACAGGGTTCGTGTTGATGAAGCACATCTGGAAACTGTTATTCCAGCCCTTGGTAAACCAGTTGCTGTACTCTGTGGAGAACACCGTGGACAGACGGCTTTACTGGACTCTGTTGATGAAGCCCATTTTTGTTGCAGTATACATCTACAGACTGGGCACTCAAGAGGACAAGTTGTACACTCCGTACAGTATGAACATATCTCTAAGCTGCATTCTGTTGATGTGTAATCAGATGTGCTTATGACTCTGTAGCACGAAATGTCATAATCTTTTATCATTCCTGTACCCACCCCCGTTCCCCAATCCGTTTCAAATTTGGCATTAGAGAATGCACTGAAGGCATACTGTAACACATGCCAGATTTCATCCTGATCGATAAATTTGACCAATTTTGCAGTAATCGAGGGGCTCCTGTACCCACCGCCTTGATTGATCAGGGCCAAATTTAAGGTGATAGAGTAGACTCATGGTCTAAGCTTACATGCCAGATTTCATCTGAATTGGTTTATGCCTGTGAGTGGAGAAACCTAGAATATTACCATATCTTCAACTTCATCATTCCATGTTGGCACCACCCAGTGGTGTAGATAAAGTTGAAGGTGGGTGCACAGCTACAAACCTTCCCTTATCCGACGATGTCACAATCGTTTCTGAGTTGAACAGCTTAATGTCGATGTTGCACTTGCATTCACAACCTTGTCATTCAAAAGTGTGACAGTCAAAAATTAAAAATAAATTTTTGCCTTTTACCCTCGGGTGGCATGAGAACTCCCAGCCTCACCAAACTCAACATGGTGATAGAAGAGGTCCATACAATGTTTTCATCTCCAAAACTTGTTCGCATTTGATGTATGTTTTCACCCCTATGAGTGCTGAAAATATGGACGAAAATGCACCACTAACTTTAAACCACTATAACGCTGGAACCCCTGGAATGAATCCATCCAAATATTAACCATTAACCGAGTATGAAGCTGCCCACAAACCCTGTCGGTGCAACGTGTCACCCTTGGGGCATAAAGTCGCCCGCTGAGTAACCGAAATACCGGCGTATGCTGCCATCAAAATAAGCAAGCAACACAACAATTAATGACGTCGTCATTCCTTGTTGTCGTACGTTTTGGACAAGTAGGCTACGGCAGTTTGATATTACTGCTAACTCACATAGGCACAATATATAAGGTTAACCAGCTTTGTCTAGCATGTGTCAAAAAAGATACACACAAACTAATTAGCATGCATGCACATTCACAGTGGCACAGTAACATAATTAGAGTTGCATTTGTGTTACAAATCTGCTTTTCAATTTACCCAATGCACAACTCTGGCTGTGAGGTTTTTGTTCAGCAGACTTCTTTAAATTATTAAGCCGCATCGCTTGTATGCAGTGTGTGAGATGCGGCTTATTGCTACAGATGACGACACGCAGCGTGGTCTGTGTGTTGGGTACACTCGTGAGCTGTGCAAAAACGGCTGAACTGATCGAGATGCAGTTTGGGGACTGACTTATGTGGGTCCAAGGAAGGAACCATGTGTCAGATGGGGATCCAGATCCTCCTCAGGAAGGGGAACTTTTGAGGCGGTGACAGACGGCAGTGCGGCCTTTTGCCAAATACATTGGAGGGGGACACATTATTAGGCCACATCGCGTGCACCGCAGTGCATAAATGCGGCCTATTGCAACAGATGTCGCAGGTAGTAGGTGTCTGTGTGTAGCCTATGTGTGTTAGTCATACGGGTAATCGAGCTGTGCTAAGATGGTTGAACCGATCGAGATGCCGTTTGTGGAACTGACTCTTGTGGGTCCAACTAACCATGTGTTTGATGGAGGTCCAGATGCCCCACGGGAAGCCACACTTTTGAGATAACATATTCCGGCCTATGGTAACATACCTACTACGGGTGAATGTGCCTCTCCAGACGAGTGCTTTCGCCGCCGCGAGGGTTGACAAGACGGCGATGCGGCCTTTTCCCAGATTACTGTGGACACTTATTATGAGCCATGTGTTGGTTCACTGTGCATGCTGACTGCAGCGCAGGACGGGGCAGGTAAGGGCATGTCACCAGATAAGTTATACGCGATGTGCACGGAAGTGGTTAAGCAAGGCTATGCGGCAGCTGTTTACGTGTTCCATTGCCATGTCATTTTCTCTTCAGCTGCTGGCAGTGACTGCTTCTGATGCTGCTGCTGTTGCTGTTTCCCTGTCTGATTCTGGCCTCACTTCCGTGCTGCATTCTGCCGATGCCTGCAAGCAGTAAAAACTAGACAATGTTAGCATCGCCATGTCGCTGCAAAACTACCTACAGATTCTTCACTGATCAGGGGAAGTTTGGCACCGCATGCGAGACGGAAAACGTGCGTGCACATTGCACAGGTTACGCAGTGTGGAAGCCGGAAACCATGAACCTATTACTTTCAAGTTTGACCTTGATCATCACTTCGCCACGCTGGCGAAAAACTACAAATGTGACCAAATTTTGGGGTCCAGTACCCGTCCTTCAGCTGTCAGAGTGAAACGTGGAACCGTCGAGTGCACTGTTACTTATATGCACCGAATTTCACCTGAATCGACGCATCCTGTCGTCTCTGCGGGGTGAGAAGTTTTGCGAGTTTGATATAACTTTGAATTTTTTTGGGCTGCTGATCAGGACCAAATTTGACACATGAGAACGAACCCAAGGTTTACTCTTCTGTAATGCCACATTAATTTAACCTTGATCGGTTGATTGCGTCGACGCTGCTGTGCGAAAAACCGCAAAATTGATTAAACTTTGAATTTTTTTAAGCTTTTGTACCCACCCTATTCGCCGATCACGGCCATATTTCGGGTGCGAGAGTGAATTCATAGTATACTTTTCTGTGCCAAATTTAACCTTGATCGATTCATTATGTCGCTCTTGAGGGGCGAAAAAAATTTGATTGCATTTTCAAGTTTAACATTCTGCGATGCGGTGCAGAGACAAAAGTGAACGTCGTTACAGAACTACGAACCGTGGCCAACGAAATAGATTATTTCTAAAACATCGAACTCTCTCGTACCACACCTGCGGTGTGGGAACTTAGAGCCCAAACGTGCTCGACGTGGTGATAGAGGTCTGTACCCAGTAGGCTTACCATGTTGCACCTCCTTAACTTTTCCGGATCCGACGAAGTTTCGCCGTTTGGCGGGCGCAGAAAATTTTGTGGAAAAAACACCCCGTAACAACTGAATCCTTGAGTGAATCCCACCAAACTGAAAATGTGAGTCGGTCATGGAATTGCCCACAAACGCTAAAAAATTTCGTGATAATCGTGCAAGGGATACGTCCCTGTGGAGCAATTGTATTCACAAATTTCGTCAAATTTACAGTTGTTGAGGGTCATACCCCACTCAAGCACCGATGAGGGTGGAATTTCAATTGACGTGGAGGAGTCGACCATAGTCTGCAACAGTGGCGTATTAGACTAAGAAACGGGGTAGGCCCTATAGAATAGGGGCACCCTTTCTGTATTCATAGTTCACTCTGATCTATCCATTGAATGCAAATAAAAATATCAATTTTTCTGTTAATATTTTTCGAAACTTTTCAGGGACATCTCCCTTATAGACTATTGGAGTATGTGAATAATTGCAAAAACTGCAGCAGTTTTGTGTAGTACCTCGTCTGGTTCTGCAGTGCTGTCTGGTTGCTGTGGCTGAGGTTGTTCCTCTTCCTGTGTCTCTGTTGGTGATGCGTCTCCATCTCTGCTTACAGCGGAAGCAGCTGTATCTGGTGGTTTGGCAGTGTCGGCGGTGGTGTCGGACTCTTCGCCTGCCGTCTGCGGCTCCTCATCAGCTTGTCGTGGTTGATCAGCGGACTCTGTGGTAGTTGGCTGTTCCGCGTTGACAGTTGTTTGGACTTGTTCACTGGATGTTGCAGACAGCTTCACTTCATCAGCTATGTTTGGCGCTGCAGCCGCAGGACATGGTTGATCGGAGGTTGGCATCTCAGTACTCTGGACTTGTTCGACTTTGGTAGACTGCTTTTCTTCTTCGGCTGGGTGCTGTTCCACGCCTGTCGTACAAGGCTGATCAGGAGACTTCGACTCGTCATTGATAGGATCCTGTATAGGCCTACTCGATTGATCTATGCCACTGGTACTTTGGATCTGCTCCGTTGAAATATCAGCCTGCTTTGTTTCTCCATTTGGTATTTTGACGGTTGAACAGTGTTGCTCGGCTGACTCTGCCTGTTCCGTGTCCACAGAAGTTCTGACGCGTTCCGCGCTGGCATCATCAGACAAGTCTGGTACTTTACCGTGCGCCTGCTCGGCTGTAAGCCCTTCATTCACCTTCTGACCAGATCCACCGTCTGCTGCATCCGATGACGTTGATTTGCCAGCAGTTGATGTGGCTGCGGCTTCGTCGGTCTTCAGCATCTGCCCTGCTGCGGCAACATCCGCGTTTGTCACTGGTTCCTCCTGTGCGTGATTGGCACAGATAGCGACTGGATCTGCTTCTTTCTTGTCTGCTTCCATTTTAATCCCAGACAGTCACTGTTGACTTTCTGTCAACAACAAGCACAGTGCGTGTAGGCTAACTGTGCTACGTGACGCGTCGAATCGCGTCGCGTATTGAATTATGAGTTCACATAAGAAACTATGGAGCAACCAAAGCATTAGAATCGACTTGAAAAAAACTCATATACAGTAAATAAATTGTACAAAAATTATGAACAAAAATCAGAGTAACTTACAATAACACACAAATTTAGAATGCGGTTACGCTACAGTTTGCGCAGACGTAACACACTATACACACATATGACATATGTCTATTAGTTACGAATAATGCTTCTAAACATGCTTGTACTTACATGCTCACTACTTATCACCCATTGCGTATGCCTATGTGAAACTTAGACCGGTCTCCATCATCCACTTTATTACTATAAGAACCCCCCATAGACCTACGTTACAGAAGTTACACTAGAAAGCGGGACAAAGCCCAACGTCTAGCCCGACTGGCGTGCGCAAATTCGACTGTACATTTCGTACTTACTTAGACTGGCTATGCTAGTGCCACCTAGCGAATGACCTTTAAAACCACTGCAGTGCGCATTTTTGCCTATATGCACCCACCCACCCCCTGCAAGGGATCATCGGCGGTGTTAATGCAACAGTCCTCGTTGCGATCCTTCCATCCGTTGTGGAACGCCAGCGCACACAATGAAGACGGGGTGTGTCAGTTTTCGCCGCGCCACAAAACGGTTACCATAGCCTATGGATGGTATCCAGTTTTTTGTTAGAATTACAAAAAAATGTTAATGGGGGCGCATCCGCGAGCGAAAAAAATTCCGGCCCCAGGGGAGCCCAGAAAAGTTAAAAGTAAATTGTTTGCTTCTGACTGTAAAGATCATGTATAAGTGGTATAATAATTGTTGTAGCAACTGATATTGCAGATTGGAGTAGATAAGATACCTTTTGTTACATTATGTGATGCTGATTTTTGCGTGATTTTAAGAAAATTTGAAAATTTTAAGTTGTTGGTCTTATGTGTTGTTTAACTCAAACTACACCTAAATCTTAGGAGTATTCTGACCGTGACACGGTGACAGCGATAAACAGACCGAACAGTAGGAACTGTTTCGTGCTGTTTTATTACCAAATAGTAACTTGCTTGCTAGTGACGTGTGCTGCCCCACTGGTGCAGCTGCCGACGTGGTCTGCATGTCGATGCGACTGCCTGTGTTTTCCAGTTAAAACATTCTTTCAGTGACGTGATCTTGAATGAACATATCAAACTAAAAACGGTCAACGGGTATACGATGTGGGGAGGAGTGTCCTCTGGGGAGAGGACTAGGCCGGGTGCCCAAAACAGGCAAAAGTTGCCAGTTTTAGACCCCAGATAGTGAGCCTTAAGCATCCTTATTTCTGATTGCTTTTTAAATGTTTGGCTGCTTGTTTTACATGATTTATTTGCGCCCCCAGAAGTTCAATTTTAACACCTATTGGGGGCTGCTAACTCTGTTGGGGGCTCGGCTTACCAGGGATATCGGTAATTCTAACACTGATGGTAACTGATTTGTGGCGCCTGTCGGCGAAAACCATTGAGATATATTAATAATAATCCTATCTCAATGGCGAAAACTGACCATAGCGACGTCTCTTGAGTGAGCCGTCGCAATTTCAATATAACATCATTAAGCCGACAAACTGCTCTGTATTTGCTTAAAGTTTGGTAAACATCAGTACTGGAACTCCGCTTTAAAAAAAACTAAAACGTGCGTATTTTTACTTACTTGTACCCACCCACCCGTTGCAAACGCGCCACCAGATGTCAGAGGTAACTGGACTAAAGTTCACAAAATATTTATCCGACGTACAGGGATCATCGGTGGTGTTAATGCAACAATCCCCGTTGCGATTCTTCCATCAGTTGTGGAACGCCAGCGCACACAATGAAGACGGAATGTGTCAATTATTTTCGCTGATAAGCGCCACAAATCGGTTACCGTAGCAACGTCCCTTAAATTGATTTAGCCGTCACAGTTTCAATATACCAGGAATGACGAATATACTGTCATAAAGCCCAATAATCGCTCTACATTTGCTGATAGTTTGGTGAAGATCAGTCTATAGGCCTAGACTCCGGTGGAAACAACGTAGCCTAAATGTGCGTATTTTTGCATGTGTGCATCCTCGGTCCACCCACTTGGTGCAAACTCGCCACAAGATCTCAGTGGTTATTCGACTAAAGTTCACGAAATTTTTATCAGACATAGGCCTAGAGGGATCTATGGCGCTGTTAATGCAATAATTCTCGTTGCGATCTTCCCAACCGTTGTCAAATGCGAGCATAAACAGTGAAGGTGTTTCATGCTAACTTGTTGCCGTTTCACGACACAAAACTGGTTGCTATGGCTATTGCTTGACTGAAGTTCACCAAATTTTAGCCATGGGAATTCTTTCATCGACGGTGTTAACGCAACAATCCGCGTCGAGATCCGTGCAACCTTTGTCGAATGAGAGGCGAGATAGTAAAAACTAGAAAATCGAAGGCAGAACATTAGCTCGACGCCGGCTTCGCAATACCTGCCGGGCGGACTAATAATATGGGCCTAAACATGCAGCAATCATATTATTAAGATGAAATCAGTCGCTGGCATAAGTTTATAAAATAAAACTACCAATGGCGCAGAACTAGCCCTATAGGCCTACGACGTTATTCTGGCAAAGAGAAATTTGGTGCGACATACCAGAAATGTAAGCGAAGAAGCGACTGAGCTTATAGAATCAATCAAGTTTGCCAGTAAACAGCGTCATGCAGCGAATGTCTGATGTCTAACAGCCGAGAAATCAAATTGCCAAATTCACGAATCACGATGCCTGACATCGCAAGTCAGTAAGGCCTTACGGACAAACTGTTTGATTCTGCCGGCCACTTTTCAGATTATGGTGATGGTGACTAATCGACGAGTTTTGACGCGTTGAAATTACGATACGGGGTACGACACGATCACGATAGGCCTATTTACGTGCGCTCAAATACGGACGAGATGGCCAGCCTAATCTAGCACACGTCACAAAAACGAAAAAATAAGGAGAAACTAAAAAAACAAAAACCGAGTAACTCAGAAGAAACGGTCCGGGCAATAGAAAATTAGCCAACAATAATGTCGTACAATGTTAGTCCCGTACTTATTTTAGAGTATTGAAATATAAAATAAATTAATACCGTACGTCGTCGACAAACACCGTGAATGCGTGTCGTTGTTTATACAGGGTGGCCGAACTAAAGTGGTACCAACTGACGTTTTTGCTTGTAACAGTTGGTACCACTTTAGTTGGGCCACTGTACTAATACACCCTGTCCGGAAAAAGGTGCCACTATATTTTTGCCTCTAACTTTGCCAAATGCTGACCGATTTTAAAAATCCTTTAACCGACAGACTTAGCAGTAAATTTGTAGTTATGCGATTATAATACATCCCACCACCCCTCAAATGCGTCGCTACACTGCCTTGTGAAATGTTTGTGCTCAAAAATGGCCATGCTGCGCAGCTGAGTGGAACGAACTGTCATGCAAAACTCAGCCATTCGAAACAGTTGCTGAAAAATATTCATCCAGTGATCTTACCACAATTCTCTTAACTGAAGAAAAGATATTTACAGTGCTCACACTGAAAACCTAAAGAATCACCAACTCTGTGCAACTGCAGCAACCAAAAAGAAAGACGTTGCGACAAAATGCTTGCGCAAACGGTCAGCGTTCAGACAGTCACTGATGGCATCAGTCGGCGAGTCACAAGTGGTCGAGAAAACACAAGTTTGATACTACTGTCTTTCACGGAGTCAAGGTAAATTTCAAGACTGTAATTGTAACGTGATGTTGTTACTGCCCGCCATAGGCCTACTACTGTGGATTTCACATGAGTTCTCCGTCTGTCAGCAGGACAGTGTACAGCGCATATGGTGCATGAGGCAATCAACTTTCTTACCGATAACTTCGCCAGACATCGACTGATTTTAAAAATTCTTTCACGGCAGACTTAGCAGTAAATTTGTAACAAAGTGTTTGTAAAAGATTCCACCACACCTAAATCACGTTGCTACGCAGCTACAGTAGGCCTACCTTGTGATATATCGTTCATCACCGTACATGTTTCAGGTTGTTGCTGTTTTTCTGACATTAATATTTCACAAGGTAGTGTAGCGACGCATTTGGGTGTGGTGGGATATTTTATTATCGCTATACTACAAATTTACTGCTAAGTCTGTCGGTGAAAGAATTTTGAAAATCGGTCACCCGACACGACTCGGAGATTGAACGTTCTGAGTTTTCTGATAATCAAACACTGAGATAGTCAGCAGCCTAGCCTCGATTTTCGAGCGGCTCGAATGTATGACACCGACAGCTACCCACAGTGAAATATCGCCGGTCTGGGCATTCATCGAACCGTCGAACGTCAGTTTTATTGGCCTATACATCGAAACTCGTATATGTATATCACTATATACAATGCAGGCAATGAGGCAAAAGTTCCAAAACGCCTCTTGCAAAAAACGGGACCATCGTGTTTAACTGCAACATTGCAGTGTAGGCCTAATGTAGGCTACTCGCGTTAAAAGAATGAAAATTAAATTATTAAATTACTGTTGTTAAAATATATTTTGCGGCACTCTACTACAGCTTAATTGTAGGTTCAAAACTGGATCGAGTTTCTCCTTGTTGTACAAGCCACCGATTTAAAACCGCAAAATATTTCCGCCGATTCTAACCACAGAAGCCAGCTTTTACATTTTATGACAGGTCATTGACTGAAATGAACGTGATAGGCCCAACGTAATAGCACGTATGCGTTGAATTTGTGGATAAAATTTTGATATTTTCTGTTTTAAAATGGTGCTTTTACAACAGAGAAACTGAAAACAATTTTATTTTGTAATACCCGTAGGTCTATAGACTATAGATATAAGCGAGCAGGGCCGATGGCGGGTATCGTGAGCTTACGTTGAAGGCATTAGACTTATGATGTCAGTGGCACATGAGTTAGCTACGCCCCACTGATGTGATGGCCTGACATTGAATCTTATAATAGCATCAGATCGGTCAACGGTTGTTGTCAGCCCAGAGGTACTGTTTCACAGCAGGTAGTCGACTAAAAACCAGCGTCAGATTACTGCTTGCCTGTTTGCATGCAGATCAGCAGATACTGCAGTTGTTGCTGATTTTAAAAATAATCTACCGGTAATATGATTCAGTATTATTTTCTTTCGATAAGTTGAAGCGCCAATGCCTGATTGTATCGCTCCGGCCTCTGCTTACAGTACAAAACATCAACCATGCATAAAACACAGACCAATATACAAACGCAGCATAGCCTACACTAATCAGGGTTCCCACTATCTTTTGATATTGAAATTCAAAGACTTTTCAAAGGCTCTCAAGGACCCTCAAATTTCATTTTCAAGGACCAATTCTCGATGGAAGTTTACAGCATGAGCAGTAGAACAGCAATATTTAATGTCTATTTAATTATGTGACGATGGTACAAAAGAAAACATGATATTACTTAGCAAATGTTGATTCAGGCAACACAACTGGCATATTGAAAGTCCACGTAGACAAGAAACTTGACAACAACAATGTTCAGTTACAAACTATTTACAGTATGGACACAATGCTGTTTAATGAATTTGGTGATCGCAATGTTTGACGTCATGGTGAATTCAAGGACTTTCAAGGACCTATGTAATGAAATTTAAAGACTTTCAAGCACCTGTCCTCTTTTCAAGTACTTTCAAGGCCTTGAATTTAGGAGAGAAAAATTCAAGTACTTTCAAGGATGCGTGGGAACCCTGACTAACAGTACATTTAACTTCGGTGACATCGGACTAACGATATATAAATTACAATATTCAGTATTTGCATTTAATTCATTCCAATATCGCTAATTTTTAAATAGGTCTTTTAGGTCACCGCAGACCATGTCATTCGATTGTACTCGCGCGACGCTATAGCCTATGCTAACGCTGTACTTGCTGTCATAGTATATAGGCCTATGTCCGTCCGTCAGTGTGTCTATTCGTTACAAGTCCGTGTTCTACTAAGACGGCTAACCTAGCATTACGAAAACAACGCCATATCAAGGGACTTGGACTCTAGTTTGCTGATGCCAAAGAACTCGGCGAAATTAAAATGGGGTCACCCCCAACGGGGGCGCCAGGCGTGGCGTATGTTGAAATCGGCTATTTTCGACCAATATCTCGCTATATCTCAGAAAAGGTGCAAGATGGGGACATAGTTACTATGGAACGCTAACAGGAACGCGTAATATCAGGGCTGGAATAAACCTAGGTTTTTAAAAATTAGGTTTTTATTTTTTTTCTACGAAGACCGATGTCGCCATATACGGCTGTCGCATTTCCCACGTCAATCAAAGCGTAGACTCGTGCGACGCGCTTGGACAATGCCCGGTCTATCTGGCCAAGTAGTATAGGACTACTTGGTGTAGCCGAAAATTGTCTAAAAGTTTGTTTCATTGATTGCATGATCTCTGCATGTCTAAAAACGTACTGGTAACTCACTTTGTACGAAAATTGTAAATGAAACCGTACTAACATGAAAAATATTAATCTCTATTATCTTACAAGTTACATCCGAATTAGCAGTCTTTATCCAAGCAACACGTCTTGTAAATTCAAAGTGACATTTGTACATACACAATTACCATTTCAGTAGTGATGAAACTGTACATAATAAAACAGCAAGAGACACATTCTCATTTGGTTTAGGAATGTAGCAACTTATCATAGTCACGTCAAACAAATTCAGCTGACATTATTAAAGTCTCCATACTCCGCACTTTAGGCCTAGCGTACCCAGCGCATTAGAGATTTTTTGACAATGCGCTATATAAATTCACTTTTACTTACTTACTTACTCCAAGTAGGCAACAAATTTCAGTAAGGCCTATGTGCACAAACTGCTTAAATAGCTCAAGTATTGGCAACTTACAAGACACAAACACGTTTCAGAATGTCACGTATTGGCAACTCGCTATACTTCAATGCAACAAGAGGATCAGCCATCGCAGAGGAACCGCGCGACGCCGTACGTCAGTTGAAATCTTGCCACCAAACTGCACAGCTGATCAAAAGTTTAAATAATTATAAGCTGCTAACGTTATGTTACACCTTTAGAGTTATAATGTATCATACAAATGTATATTTTTGATGAAAGTGTTATATTTCTTGCAAGCTGATTGATGTTTTATAGTAATTACAGACGCCCTGAAATCTGTTTCTCCATCTGTTCCAAAAGGGAACCTGTAAGCATAACTGACGCACGTTCTCAGACTGGATGCTCACCTGACTAGCAGCATCAAACCACGCAAGAAAGATGAAGCTGTATGAGAGAATTTTTGAAAACCAAAGAATTCAACGAGTACAAAACTCTAAGCCTATTGCACAACTGTGGCCATAGTATTTCTTGTGGAAATACAGAATAAACTTGTGGCACAGTGGAATCTGAATGCTACCTTCTAATTAATCAACTAGGCTCAAAACACAGTCACTGATAGTCTCTCTGAAATATATCATACTTATTTCGGCAACAGATTTCATTTTTGTGCACATAATTTTCTGTGACATACAGAAAGAAGCCAAGGAGAACTAGGCGTTCCCACGACTGTAGCACTGGTTCTATGGTGCTTCTGTACATGCCAATCAATCAAACAGATCTAGATTATAAGTGGGCAGTGCCAGCACACAGTAACCAACCCCAGTCTGACTCACTGGTAATGCTCCAATCTGTTCCCACGCCCCAGCCTCTGCATCATACCGTGACACTGCCCGCTGCCCAGTCTTGGTCTGGACATTGTAGCCACCCAGTATGTAGATTTGTCCGTGGTAGACCACACAAGATGCCTCCTTATGGGAGACGGCTAGAGGAGCAATCAATGTCCACTGGTCGACTGCGGGGTCGTAAGACTCGGCCTGTAGCACTGGCAGTGCCTGCTGGCTCGTGTTGAGATTGCAGCCGCCAGCGACGATCAGCCGCTCGCCGACGGCTGCCATTACATGCCAACCTCTCGGCGTCAACATTGGTGCCATGTCCTCCCACTGTGTCGTGTCAAAACGCTGCAGGTCTGGCGTGAAATGGTTGTTGGAATATCCGCCGGAGATGTATATCCGGCCAGCATAGACAGCTCCGGCGTGAGAGTGGTAGGCAGATGGCATGGGCGACACCAGCTCCCAGTGGTTAGTGTCCGGATCATAGCACTCCGCAGACGCAAGGCTACCGTCTTTGAACTTGCCGCCAATGGCATATAGATGATTCCCGACAACGCCGGCGAAGAAGTATGCTCGACGTGAGAGCATCGGTGCAACTTGGTACCAGCTGTTGAACCTCGGGTCGTAGCGGTGAACCATGTTGACGGCAGACTCTCCGTGAGCGCATTGTGTTGCACAGCCTCCGAGCACATATAGGAATCCACCAAACACGACCACCTACAGCCAGACAATTTCCAACACAATCTAGACAGAATGCTGTACATCCATTATAAACTACACAAATTAATTCATGACTAAAATAGCATAGCATTCGCTTACGCAATAAGAAGTCCAATTATCCAACAGAACCTCTCAAACCTGTGATTGCAATTTCTGAGTCACATCTTTTCCAAAAACTAACTTTCTGCATACCATAATCAATTTTACAGCAGCCAACCGTAAATTCCTGATGGTCAATAATGCAATCTGTATCCTGCTACGGAATAATGTTTAACTGTGGGATTATTACATATGCCAACTATATGTTGCCTTTGTAGGTGGCATCCTATGCCATAAATGCACTTACCTACATCCCAGTGTATCCAATCGACTTCATACTACCACTATGATCATCATCACTGCGTGGCTTGTCCAATGGATGTAATCGTCCTCAACAGCACTCCAAGCTTGTCTATTCTAAGCTCAACAATAAGCTGTTGCCAGTCGGACATCCATGAACAGGTGCAAAATCAAACCCAACAGTGCAGATGGCATCCAGGAGGACGGTTTCAGTGCATTCAGTAGGCCAAGAGGGTTCGTGGGAAACTTTGTGCAATGTGGCAAAAGAACGTGAGGCACCTGGTACTGATGATGCTGATAAGTGACTATTGCTCAGTATGTCGGCAAACACCAAGAAACGCGGAGTATACAACACAAAGTGCCACTGATTGAACACATTGAGGTTCCTCATGAACTGATGCATGGAGGACCATGGAACTAACCCCACAGCCATTGTAATGACTGTTATTTGGTTTCCTCTACATGCGCCTCTGATTCGCCTGCGACGTAGGGCGCTATATAAATTCGTTTTGATTGATTGATTGAAGAGAACCTCCAGGGTTAAGTGGCACAGCCTTATGTACAGGCCACATGCCTTCATGTCACCCACATATCAGTGTCAAAGTACTGAAGGAAATTCAAAGCACTAACCTAACCAGTGGCCTTGCCTCATAATTACTTTGTCCACCATCAGACAGTAAGACTCCCGAGTTGTTCCCTCCATGTCAGCTATTGTATGTATCAATTGCATTTCACATAATTATAATGGAGAAACTAGACGGTTGTATTGTGTTGACTGAACACAATACAGTATTCGCCCGAATCGGTCAGTTATCCGTGCACAAGCTGTTTACTTCCTGCATTTGACAATGCCTAATGTCATGGGCCCGTAACTGAGTGATGTCAGTGTTATCTGTCGCATTGCTTATTTTCAGTTTCCAATTCAGTATGCTTTCTTCAATATACCGGTCGCCAGGCTCACCAGCACCATGGCATACTATCGGTTTTAATATGCAATATCGGACATCCGATGTTGCGGAAAATTTGGGTAGGTACCTTTCTTGTGTGGAATGTACAGCCCATGGGAAAGACTTTGAATTAGGGCTGTACCGAATACGGTAATTTTACTATTTGGCCAAATACCGAATATCTAGTGTCAGTATTCGGCCGAATACGGTACGAATTCGAATAGTTTAGAAACAAAACTGTTGACTGTTGCAAATTTGAAATTACTTAATGGCTGCAGGACGCCTGCTGCAGCAACTGCAATACTGACCGGGTTTCTGGGCCCTGGACTGGATGCTGGGCCCATTATCGCCCGCACTGATTCGTATCAGTCCATCTGCATCGGATCCCTGCAGCCGTCATCATGCTGTGGTGCAATCGGCTTCATCTAACAGGGACTGTTGACGCACGCCCTGCTGTTTATGGTCCGCGTCTATTGCACCAGGGAGTATTTACAACCGTTTACGAGCTCAGACGAGGCTTTATGACGCTGGCCAACATTAATTGCGGTGTTTCATAGCGCGCCCGTGGCGCGGCATGGCCGCGTGGGCAGTTATCAACTATCCATATTCGGGTTTCAAATCGTGGCAGTATTCAGCCGAATACGAATAGTCCATTTGGCCCACTATTCGGTCCGGTTCGAATTCGAATCGAATATTCGGTACAGCCCTACTTTGAATTGATTCTAACAGTAAAAATGGAAACTAGACATCCCATAGAGGGTCATTTTGGTATTGAATTTCTGGCAATCTGTAATCATTGTGTAGTTATGATGGCGCAAAGTTGCAAGACCCGGCAATTTTTGTGTTTTTTTTTGGAAAAACGACCCGTTATGGTAAAATTTTAAAAATATAGTTCCGAAAGTTTTCACTGCCTCACTGATTGATGCTTAGTGTTGAAATTTCGTGAAAATTTCTCCAACGGGAAATCGGGAGAATAGGGTGTTATTTACAGGACAGAAAACAAGTATTTCAGTAGGACTGACATATATCCAAACATGCTGATTCTACGATCACATGCCACATGCATATCTAGCGTGACGTTTACATCGGCGCATCTCTATGGTACTATAAGCAGAACGTTGCTCGGACTTCAGTCAGCTTAGGCCTGCAGGCTAGGCTAGGCCCCTTCCAGTTCTATTTATAGTTCAGTGCCGGCGGTGGCCGAGTCATCCGATTTTGGGCTTCCTGGGGAGCAAAGTTCACAAAAATTTGTGATTCCCTGCCTAAGACGCGAACGAACCACCGTGCAAAATTTGACGACGCTAGCTTTAGCCACGATGGAGAAATCCGTTAACTGCACGTACACACAAAAAAAACAAACAAAAAGTAAACGATATATCCACACCTCGCCAATCGACATGTGTGGATAACAAAAAATTCGGATGCCTCTCAAACTCTCCCTAATGCATAGATCGTGCCCAAAATCTGCCGGGGTCAGCCCCCAACAATGTACTCAGTACTCCAGATTTCATCCAAACCCGTTCACTTTCGGCGGAGTTATAGCTAAACGTGTGAACACCGTTTTTTGCCACGTAGAGTATTTCCATAATTCGCCAAAAGCAAAGCATAGCTTTGGGCGAATAATAAAGAAAACAATGCCTTTCGAATGTCACGCAGTCATTCAAGGGTTCTATTGCATTCCCGGTACAAACAGAGGTTAACCTATAAGCTGTCCAGTCCACTAACACAGCTATGTGTGTCTTAGTGGGTTAGTGAGTGGATCATACCTGCATATGACTAAGGGCATTAGGCAGCGTAGTGATTTCCGATCGTCGGCCGCCGAGCGTGGACGCAGCTGCAATGTCTTCACCAAAGACAACTAGTTCATCGTGAAGTCCTGGGTGGGGGTGAATCTCGCGTCCCCCAACACTCACCAGCCGCTCAGTCGACGCTCGCGGCGTCGTACTCAGTGACTGCCGCAGCGGCTGTGCATGTGGCACCACGTGATAGTTCAATGCCGCGAACACCATGTCTCGCAGCTCTGCGAGGTGTGTCATTGGCTCCACCGCCTGCACGCGATCAACCAGGTCTGACGGACCAATCAGAGCGAACCGGATGTGTGACATTAGCGGCACGGCATGCTGGTCAATGGCTGGGTCTGAGCGTAACCAATCCCATGCAACCTACACAATGACCACAACAACAACAACGCAGCCAATCATGCATTCATTAACATTATGCCTTGTTCAAATGTTCATTATTTGTGCTATTTCTGTAAGTTTTACTTTGCTGTATTTTGAATTATTCCAGCCTTTCGCTGGCATACGAAATAAACCATCATCACATCAATCAATACACACAAACATAACGTTTGACTACAGACAATCACTAGCAACCTCATCAGCTGATAGTCGTTTCACATTTTCAGACTAGTAGCTCAACTGTCGGTGACAAACCCGACCGACGTGTTGCATCACGGCAAAATTTCAAAACAGTCATGTGACCATAACCACGCCCCTTTTGTGAGTATGTCATCCTGTTGCTAGAACTGATACAGCCTACCTGTGTACAAAATATAACAACTTTAGGTTCAACCGTTTCAGTGATATGATTGGAGCCCTCAAAATATATTAATGGGTCACATGTCCTGAACACGCGCGATATCAGGGACGATTTGTCGTCCGTAGGCTGTGACTTGCACATTCAACCTGCACATCAAATTTGAAGTCTTTGTGATCACCAATTATGAAGATGCATAAGGCAATGCAAAATGTAGAAACTGTGGTTTAAGGTGGTTAGGGGTCACCCAAGGTGCAACATAACCATTCGATAGAGCGCATACGACTTCCTATTCAAATTTAATAAAAACTATGAGGCTATCTTGTACCGTTTTCAAGATATTATTGCTTATTTTCCAAAAATTAAAGAGGTCACGTGACAGTGACCACGCCCCTTACAGGGATAGTTTGTCGTCCGTCGCCTGCGACTTGCTATGATCAATATGCACACCAAATTTGAAGTTTCTAGCTTAAGCCATTCCAGAGATATCTTAGGGGGACTAAAAATTTAAAATGAGTCACATGACGTGATCACACCCATTTCAGACACAGTTTGTCATCTGTAGGCGGGGACTTGCTATGTTCAATTCACATACCAAATTTGAAGTGTCGATGATTACCTGCAACAAAAATATGAAAGGCAACGCATAATGTAAAAATTCACGTTTTGAGCCACCCGTTGGGTGACTTAGGAGTAAAGCAAAGGGTTCATCTATGGCTCGATGAAAAAGCGCATTGTCGACTTCCTGTTAGTGGTAATCGAACTTTTTTTGCTAGCTCTCACGGCTGAGGCACTGCTAAGAAAAATCTGTCGAAATTGACATTTTCTGAAGGGTGGGTCAATTTGAGCACAAATTTTAGGTAGATGGAGACGTCGCCTGCAATCCATCTATGGACCATTATATAAGGGAATGGTGTAGCTACAACTCTGCTGCTGAAAGTTTTAGCACAGAGAAACTTTGTAACAGACTTCTTTTGACAGAAGTTGAATTTCACTGGCACCCTTTGGGGACTTAGGGGTAACATACACAATCCATCCATGGCTCGTTGGAAAGCACGTGGTTAACTTCCTATTAGTACTAACTGATTTTTTTCGACAGCTCTCACGGATGAGGCGCTATGACGCTAAGGCGCTAGTTGGTTGCGTGGCTCAGTGGTAGAACGTCGGTCTTCGGCCGGCGTACTTTCTCTGTCCTGCGCTCGACCTGTAGCTGATGGGTGACCACTTGTGTGGGTAAACGGTCCGCTATGGGTCAACCAACCAGGCCAACTCAGCCGTTCATCCCTTCGGGGTCGATAGATGAGTAGTAAGCTGCAATTAGATGTCTCTTACCTCAGTTAGAGGT
>Ga0209780_1000495_pt1 | contig 21141 bp, 10 predicted proteins | sample WorMetexBAHAMAS2_FD_187384 | JGI IMG/M metagenome (GOLD analysis project Ga0209780, IMG submission 187384) | Marine gutless worms symbiont microbial communities from Max Planck institute for Marine Microbiology, Germany - Inanidrilus exumae... | ecosystem: Host-associated > Annelida > Digestive...
TTCTAAGGGAAGGGAAGGGTATGGGGAATTGGAAAAAAGGGGGATAAAGGGGAAGGGAGGGAGAGGGTGAAGGGAGGAGGGCAGGAGGAAAGGAAAAATAAATGGAAGGGGAAAAAGGGGAGGGAGAGGAAAAGAAGAGAAATTGGCTTTGTTAAGAAGTGGCACTCCTACCCTTACACAAGTTACACTTCCTTATGTAATTTAGTCATTTGATGTTAATTCTGACGTCCGATTCGCAGCTATATCGTTGAGTTGCTGTTTGTTGTACGGTATACTTTGCTGTATGTCTTTGTAAATTGTATTTGTGTGTATATTTATGTAGATATTGTCTTTTTGTCACATTTGTGGTAAATAAAGATGTTTCATAAGATTAGCTCGGACATAGGCGTTGTGCACACCAGCAGATATGTTCCTCATACTTTAAATCAGAATCGGTATTTGCTCCAAGATCACGCACATGATCAGCGCACTGAAGAGTACAGCCATTAGTTTTTATCCATCTGTCTGTGTCTGTCCGTCACAAGTCGGAGTTGTACCAAAAGCACTAAACGTAGGATCACCCAAACAACGCCGCACGGTAGCCGAGGGACTCTAGGTGCATCAACATCAACAACGTTGGTTGTCGTGGAAGTCTGATTATCACACGTATAGCTCACTTTAGCGTTATATGTCTGTGACACACGCTGCACTATCGACTCGCACCTCCCATTCGACTGCCACGCCTCCAATGTAGCGCGAGCGTGTAACTATCACACTCGCGCCCTCCGTCAAGTGTGCAGTCTACTGTGCGACGAGGTTGCGCAGACAGTCGCGTCCAGTATCGTCGCCTCGCGGCTCGATTACTGTAACGCTCTGCTTTATGGCGCGTCGACTGCGACTATCAACAAGCTCCAACGGGCACAGAACAACCTCGCTCGTGTTGTCTGCCAGCATGGAGGCCGCACTGACGCAGCGCCTCTTCAGCAGTCGCTACACGGGCTGCCGGTGCATGCACCGCATCACTTACAAGACGGCGGTGCTGACACACAAGGTCCTGTCGACATCGGCGCCGTCATACCTCAGCGACATGCTCCACACAGCGGCACCAGCGAGACAGCTCCGATCATCCGCCGCACCGCTAATTATCGTCCCACGCACTCGAACTGGCATTGCTCGACGCGCATTTTTTGTGGCTGCACCCTCTGTTTGGAACTCTCTGCCATCAGACTCTGTGACACCACACAGCGACATTTAAAGAATTTTGTTTAGTCAGACTTAGCCCAGCGTCACCGAACGCATCTGTATCTTCGGACTTTATAGGCGCTATTATTATCATCGTTATACAACATTTCAACTGACAGTCTGACACAGAACGTCGCGCGGGTCTCTCGGCGATAGCTGAACATCTTGTATACTCTGGACTACATTGACTCGGTAAATCTGACAATTTGATTTCTTGAGCTTGCATACTTCTATGCTACACCTGTCGGCAGTCAATTTTTAACTGCCTGGTCTAAGCTCAAGAAATTAACCGTTCAGTGACAACAGCTAGAGCTCCGCGTGCTTGCTTCAAACTGTAAGGAAAAGATAATGTCATCAGCTTAAAGTTTATAGGTTATCAATAAAACACCAAAAATATGACCATTAATTACGATAATTAAAGAGACTACCTAAACAGTATATAATAGTAAGTAAAGTATGGAATAGTTTGCCACCAAGTATTGTTAATTTTGAATCATTATCATCGTTTAGAAATTCACTAAATAATGTTAATCTGCGTATATATACGATGTATTAAACGCTTTTATTGTGTTGTGTATTTAGTCTTATTTAGTATGCCTAGGTATTTTTATGTCCTATTTTTTCGTTTGTGTTTTACTAGGCCTACTATTGAGCGATTTTAATATGCTTGACTGTACTGTAGGCTATTCGTGACATGTTAGTGGCGCAAGTCGCCCATTTTGACATTTGTTTAAAATAAAAAATAGAACTCCAGTCCATATACGTCACGATTATTAAAACACAATCGGTGACCATTCATTGTGAGTGATGTGTCTGTGCGAGCTGTCTGCCAACAGATACGATTGTCGTCCACTTCATTAACCACGAGTCGCTCCGACCAACAACAGTCTCACGTCTGTACGCGACGCTACACGACGGTCTGAGCCGCACAGAAGCGAGACTTCCTCATGAAATGTCGGCTGCCGTGCACGGACAATTAGTTGTGAATAGCGTTGTGATTATGAAACGGATATGTAGTGCGCCAACAGAGTTCCAGCGAATGAAGAGGAAGCGATTTAATGCCCGACACGAGACCGATTCAGCCTGCTATACTGTTGCTTCCTGTTGATGTACTATACTAGGAAGGCAAAGAATGTCTATAATAATTGGCGACATCAGTTATTTCAGCGTTGTTATGTGCTAATTTAATCCATTTTTGCCAAGAGTTCCAAATGGGGACAATGACTAACGGATTCGATGCCAGGCTGGCTAACCGACCATTTTTAGTTTGACTTTCGGGCACTCTGCTCAGTCTGCTGACGTTCAGGGTTGAGCGCCATGAGAGTGCCCGAAAGTCAAAAACTAAAAATGGTCAGTTAGCCAGCATGGCATCGAATCCGTAAATTAGTGTAGCTTTTTTAGGAACAGTGAACTAAAATGGGTTAAGAGTATTTTCCAGATAAATTTCTAATTGGCTCTGTCTGAACGATATCAGAGATCAACAAGCGTTCGAAACGTAAAATGATTTTCAAAATGTAAAATGCTCATCAGCCAGTTGCCATCAAAAGCCAAGCGACCCGGGATGTTTTCGGTTTGTTTCGTAATACAAACTCAGTATGGATTTTTGGCGCCGAATCCTGTCCACGTCGACTAGCGGTGCCAGTGTATTTAGTCGCAGGCAGCGAAACACACAGGAGATATCAGAGTAGTCGGCTAAACAGTCACTCGTCTTGACGTTCGGCATTATTGCCTCGTCGCCGACTGTCGACTGCCGACCTCTTGTCCGTCGTGACGCTATTTTGCGTCCTGCCGATCACCCGCAGTTCCACCGGGAACCTGGATGGGCATCGTGAATAACGTAATATTGGGGGAAGGGCAGTCGAGGACTTCTAATGGTTAAATACTTGATCCTCAGCGGGTCAGATTGTTACGGAACGGGGAGGATCGTTGCGTCGTCAGCGTGCGGTTGTTGTTATCGTTAGTTGTTCATTGTTTCTGGTTCTGTCTTAGGTAGCTGTCTTCGATCGACCGAACGTAACACATCAGTTCTTTCTATTAACACTGTACATTTATTTACAATACAATACACCAAACACTCTTGTCCCGACGTCGCTCGACGCGCCGTCCTCCGCAGCGTCCGTCGCTACTCGCTATCACAAGTCAAGTGTCGCTGGAGTCGGCGTCGCCGCTACCCCAATTTCACATTCAAATCCGATTTCCCTTTACACAACACAGATATTTTACCATTAGTAGAACTGCATGGTGAGCAATTAGTAATTCGTTGTGTTAGAACGACGCGAAATATAGGCAGACACCGACTGAAGTAAAATTGCGGAAAGTGGAATCATGGTGTAGCCGGTAGGGTTTAGAGGCAAGGTTTTAACTGTGTGTTTGGCGAACAGGTCTAATAAAGTGGAAATAAACATTGATTCTCACTCGATGTCGCACCAACCACTTTGGCAACATTTTAGCCGACTGCGAATTTTCGGCTGGATCTTACTTACTTACAGTTTCCATTTCGGGTCTGCTTTTCAGCCATGGTGCCGGAATTAATTTTGTCAACTTAATTTTCATTTTGAATCAGTCACTAGCTCTAATGCTAACTTTTACCTATGACTTTTCCTTCGAACTTGATCTGGAAAGAGTCAAGATGAACCGGGTTGCCAAAAACCTAGGTCCAAAGTCATTTACTTCAAAAGTTATGTATTATCCGAACACACACAAACAAACAACAGACCAATTGCTGTGCCTGGCTACTAAAGCGGTCGCTGTGTAAAATTGTTGCACATAATGCTGTAAACTCTGGGCCTCTCTGCATGGCGCCACAGGGTGGCTCTGGCCCAGGGCGCCACCTTGGTCTCTTCCCAGCTGTCTGTGACAAAAACATGATCGATTTTAAGTCAAGTTAACGGCACAGTGAAATGACGAAACGAACAGTCGATCAAACCGCGGTCGACCGACACGCACCAGCGACCAGTCGGAACTGCTGCCGTGTCACGCAGATGCTGCCACCGACTGGCCTGACTGCGTGATGGGTGGTCTGGCCTCTTCGACGTCATTATACGCAGACCACACACGAACACAGATACGTCCACACATCGCCGCTTCGATCAATCTTCGACACATGAGCGCCAATCACACGGCAGGGACCGTTACAAAGAAATGTGATAGTTTGCTTACTTGTTAACTGGGTTTCATATTAGTGTCGCCTGTCTTTGTTTTCTTAATTTTTAATGCGTCTATCACATTCCATCCGTAGTGACTAAAATGTGATATCCCAGTAATCAAGGCCAGAAGTTTCATCAAAATGCTACAGACTTTTGTGTATGTACTCTGAAATGGGCTTATGCTAGTAGGTCCTAGGTGTAGAATTGCTTTTATACTAGAGAAATCAACACCATAATTTTGCAATTCATGTTTTTATGGATATAGATAGGATGAAGTGACGTCACAGTAATCTATGATCTCTGTGTTGTAGGGCAAGTTGTCATACTTTGAGAAGTTAACTGGTGAAGATTTGTCACACATTATTTAAAGAAAATTAATTCGACAAGTTTAAGAAAAGCTTAATGCTAGCGCCATCTCGGCCATTTAACTGTAAGTGCTGCAGAATGTTTACATTTCCTTGCCCTAGATTATGACGGCCAGAACAGCTCTCGTAAATAAACTGAAGAAATTACGTCACTGTCAATCTATGCACATAAATACTGTCAGATTAAATACTAGAACAGCGTATAATGCTATAGCTGATATTCTGCATCGTCTTCTGTAGTGCATCTCTACCGTTCCCTACCGTTCCCTACGACCATGTATACAGAAAGGCGTAAGTAGTTGATGGCAATTTCATTATTCATTTGTTATTGTGACATCGAGTGTAGTGGCTTTAACAGTAACCTCTCTGTTTATTGTTCGTTTTTGTCTCATTTTACAAAATGAGCTCTGTCGGTTGTTCAGTAAACCATTATGCGTGCGTGTGTATGCTGTTAACATATAGACAATGTCATTACTTTGACAAATTCATTTCAGTGGGTGAAGATCCAGCCGTCGAAAGCCTTTGTGTGAATTATATAAAAAAAATATCAAGCAAACAGGGCGTGTTCGTTGCGGGAACGTTGAGAAGTTGATGTCATTTTTCATTAGGGCAACCAGGAAGGGATGTCGACTGCAATCGGCCCGAATCGGGCGCAGTGTGTTAACGGTTGGCTGGCGCTGAATACTGGCAAGCCGTCCTTTATCCTCGCCCTTCAATACTCGCCGTCTATCGACAGCCGTGTTTGTGTGCCGACGCCATGATTGCATAGAGATTGATGAGCTACCTCAGTAACAAGCTGTCGACGGTTGCATCCGACTTCCGGTGCCGTTTTATTGATGACAACAGTTCGATGAGTCGGTGACTGACAAGTACGACTGCACAAAAAGATGGTACTGGGAGTAACGGCGCCAACTTTTCTGTTCGAAGTCTAAGTGAGTAAGTAAGTAAGTAAATAAATATAATTTAAAAACGCGCACAATGGTCGACAGAATCCAAATCTGAGGAGCAAGAAGAAAGACGCTAAGTGGGTCATTTGTGATTTATGTAATTTATTTCATTTATGTCATTTATTTATTATGTCATTTATGCTCCATTTATGTGTACGTTATGAATACGTATCCTCAGTTAACATTTCGTGCAACATGAGTCAATATGAGTTTAAGACTCACCATGGACACTTATTTAATTATGTTGTAAAAGTGCAAGTTTGCTCGAAAAAGCGTGCAAAAGTGGTATGATCGTCAAAAGTAACTAACTAAGTAAGTAAAACATTTATAAAGCGCCATGATCATTTAAATGTAAAGTGTGCTTCACTGGCTGCTGCCTCCAAAGACTGAATACAGCTACAACCTCAGACGCAGACGACATGACCACGAACTCATTGCAAAAACCCGTACATTATAACATTAACGATTAACAATTACAATTTATTATACGTATGTTATACAATAACAGTTATTGACACTTTCATGCCCTATCATGCGTACTTGTCATTTATTTTATTAAACGAATATATTGTATTGTATTGTAGAATCAGTGATGCAATGTTAGCTGCTATGGATATTGTTAAAAAGCAAGTGTGAAGCAAAATAATGGGTTTTGAGATGCTTTGAGAATGAGTCATGCCGTATGTTACTTTACGTATGTTAATAGATCACTTGAAATGGGAATCCACGCGGTCTCTACATGCAGCAATGCTGGTTGGTCGACTGCGTGGACATGTAGTACACGGGTTTAGCGTATATTGCCTGCGTGGACGGATGCAGTAATGCCGTGTGTCGGTCGGCAACTAAACCGCGCTGACTGCTTCGGACTGGATCGACAGGCACTTAGTGTGTCGCGTGCAGTCACGCTGTTCCGGCGACAACGACCGGCACCGCACGCCAGTGTGAGTGTGGACGTACAGCGGACAAGGGTTTTCCATCGCAAGCCTACAATCAGACGGGAATATTAAAATCTCTCGAGCATTTATTACCCGACAAGCTGCGACTTCCACTGCACGTCGTACGGCCACAAAACACACACGTCGTTCTAAAGCAAATTGCAAAATTAGTCCGTCAGATTCTCACCAGACGGATCGCACAGTAACGCGCTCTGTCTGTAAAGAGTTAAGCCCCGTCCACACCAGCAACAATGTCGAAGCAACATTGTCGATTGTTACAAGTCGAACGATTCTTTCGACAAAGTCGAAACGAACGAATTGAACATGTTCAATTCGTTTCGACTTTGTCGAAAGGACGAAACAATGAAGCAATGTTCGACTTTAGAGAACATGATATCTCTGAAAACGGTCCAAAGAAGTATAGTTGGCAGTGACTGAATTACAACAGTCGCCAACATAGCGGACAATTCATAAGCGTTTATCGACATTTTCTCTAAGAACCACTACACCCTAAACTTCCTAGCAGAGTACGATGAACGTATTTTTTAACGTTTGACTCAAACAGCATTCATTTTGTCGACGTATACAAATCACTCGGCTGTCTTTCTAATGCAGCTGAATCATTAATTTTGCGTTGCTGGTATCTTGCCTTCGACAATTAGATTATGCGTGTTATTGTTCTGTCTCGCACACCTGAACTACTAGTGACAATACACGACGGTAGCCATGTCCTGCAGCAGCAGCGTTAGAATAAACCCACAGAACAAAAACGTGTGGCAATTGTGATGATGCGAAGACGTCGCGGCCTCCCACAACATAGTAGCGTTATCAGTCAAATAGTATAATACTCAGAAACTACCACATGAAGAGCGGCTGGTAATAATCGGTCTGTGTATGGTCGTTGGAATTAGACGAATGAGATCACATCTTACTAAAGTCTATAAAATCACCCATGGCTTATCTCCTGTTAGTTTTAACGCATAGTTTTCGAAAAATATAGTTGCAATATCATTACAAGAGGACATTCATTGAAATTGTACCAGAACCTTGTACAGTCTGATCCGCGACAACATTTTACGGAAAGACTCGTCAACATCTTAAATAAAATGGATGAAGAGACGATCAGTGCAATATCACTGAACAGCTTCAAAGGAAACTGCTCACAAACAAGGATGGTTGTTTCCAAGACAGATCAAATCCGCTTAATTTTCTTGTCCGAGCCAGTCCCTCGGAAGGCCCAAACCGGTCGAATCTTTCTTGAGTCTTAAGTGAACAACCAGCGCTTACGACATACAAACAGTCTGGCTAACAAACTATCGGGCTTTTCTTACTGTTGTTGTCAAATGCAAAGAAGGACAAGCCATTCCATATTTTGCTAAATTACGATACTGCACATGAAAAAAGTTTACGTTTAAGTTTGCCTCTTCTCCTTTCTGGCGACAACGAATTAAATCCTTACCTTCTGTTTTCACTCTTTGCACTTTCAATATTCGTTCTGTTCTTCATACAGTCTGACCTCACAGAATATTAGAATATTATCTTTTCTGTCTCACTGAAACAGATAATACCTCATAATGACTATTACTGAACTTACGAACACTAAAACCATCTTTTCCCACACATTTCCCAGCGTTCCTTGAAATGTTTGTTTGTAGCAGTATTTCTTCTAGTGACAGTAGTATTCTCTTTCATATTCAAGCATCTTTTCTCTCGTTTTCCATTACGCCCAAACGTTTATTCCAAAATAACTGTTTTCAATATTTTCACTCTCTCTCATCCTTCATCTTTCCTACGTTTCTTTAACGGCTGGAAGATAGGCTTCAGCCGAATATTGGATTCACTCTGCGGGGCTATTTGGCGGTGTTCACGCGTTCGGCTATAACTCCGCCGAAAGTGAACCGATATGGATGAAATCTGGAGCACTCTGAGACTTATCTGAGTACATTGTCGGGGTCTGGTCTTGGCAGGTTTTGAGCGCGATCCGCGCAGTAGCGACAGTTTGAGACGCAGGCGATTTTTTGTCCACCAAATAACGCACGATTTCACCGACTTTCAGTCGGACAAATTTCACGAAATTTGAACGCAACAACGTCGATCGGTGCCGCAATGAAAACTTTTGAAACGGAATTTTAAAAATTTTACTGTAAGGGGTTTTTTTTCTTAAAAAATGCAAAAATTTCTCACAAAATTTTAACGTCTTGCGACTTTAGGCCGCAATAACTATACGCAACGATTGCAGATTGTTAAAATTCACTACCAAATGATCCTCCACGGGATGTCTAGTTTCCATTTTTACCGTTATAATCAATTCAAAATCATTGCCCTGGGCTGTACGTCCGGACAAAAACGTACCCCAAATTTTCTGCGACGTCCGACGCCCTTTCATGAGTGACACGACACGCCATGCATGTCATAACGTTGACGGTCTAAGTGGGCGTGGCCTCATGAAGTCATCAGGTCACGCGCAGGTCATTCAATAAAATAACAGCAACTGGGTCATTGCATTGTATGGGCCGTATAGCGGTATGAATTTCGCTACGAAGGACCGATTTCACTTAAATTTATTTCTTTACCGTAATATCGGACATAATTCAATTTCCGATTATTAAACGGCATAATTGTGACTAAGTATTTCGACATTACCCGCAAACTAGCCTGAAACAAAAACGGACAAATTTGACGATTAATGGGAAGAATTACGGAAACAAACTACGCGGTTGTCGGTGTTACTATGTTAACGGTGTACGTCGCCGAAAAAATATATATTGATGGACGTAGGAAAGCGAAGTTCATTTGACGTTAATGGGACTTAGGTTAAGAAAGTATATAGAGTTAAGCGTGTTAAATTAGATATAGCCGAGCGCTTCCAGTCGAAGACTGTATTGTGGGCATTCCACAAAACACAGCCATCTAGTATTGTTTTGTGAATTTAAATCTTTCCTCGCTTTCTTTGCTACCACACCCCATCAGTTCATTATAGCACCGGGGACTTCAACATTAATCTCGGTAATTAAACGGATCGCCTTTCCGCCCAATTTCTTTCTGCCTTACTTCCCCCACTTTCGGCTTGTACATTATCAACACACAATGAACCGGTTTCCTGTTCCGATGAGCTTTTATACCAGTTCTTTTTCGTTAATTTACTGTTATATTTCTGTGTCGATGACTACGCTGACCAGTGATCACCCTTCAGCTTTACGGCGTAGGTATACGCTATGTATGTATTCATCGTCAGATCGTCTGTAGTAAAAATACAAAGCAGTTCTCTGTTTCAATCCATGTCGGTGCAGTGTTATGACAGCCTTGACAACTAATCAGTTTTTTCTTTTAAATGCTGTGTATCACTGAAATCCTCATCCCTGTTTTTTAATGTTTTTATTGTTTTTTATTGTTTTATATTGTCTGTGTGTTTCATGTGCGTACGTGTCTTTCTTACTGTTTTCTGTGCGCATTTCGTGTGCGAAATAAAGATTTTTTATTACTTTTCTCGTATACGCCGGCATGCATTGACGTTTCTATGACACCCGACCGAGTCTGGATAGATACAAGCGGTCGTTTTACACGCAACGACGCGATACATCTGCCCGTCTGTTGTCGTGCGATGCGTTCGCTGCATGGTGAATAGAGTTGCGTGAGGTAATGCAGGTAGCGGTGGCGAACGATCGAACGACGTGCCGCTGAATACTGTATGCTGGTTGTAAGATGCACCGCCGTCTCCATGGGCTATATACGCGACTTTGCGTTCTCACTTACAATAGCTGTGTTCCATTGGCCTCCGTCACCTAAAGCCATAAGGCAAGCAAACCTTCCCCCATTTATACTCCTCCACCCACTGTACTCTCCTTCATTCCGTACTTCGCTTTGCCACTCCTCTGGCCTACTATAATGTTCACCACAGCGACATCTCATACACTCCCCACTGGGGCTCGTGGCGGAGATCCGGCCTTCAATGATTTTGGAACATGGTATTGTGGAGTCACATCAGTTATCGTTCAGTTACAGCTTTCGTCGATGCAGCTCATTACAGACTTTCAGATTATGGACACTGTTTTTGTCGGTCTTTTCCTGAGCAACCCACTTGCTAATGCGTAATGATTCTAATTCGACCTCTACACTGTCTAACGCACCGGATCGTTTATTCCCCTAGTAACATGCGCAATATCCCCAAACCCTGTCCCTAATCTACAACTGTAAAATAAAACAGCAAAAAATAACATTACTGATTATTATGTTAATTTTTAAACAAATAATATTCAATAATTTTCTTGTTGGAGTTTAAACTTTTAATTTAAAATATTCCTTCCGAAAAATCGGTCGTGGCTCAGTTTCGCCGCAGTTGGATAGGGACTACCGCCGCTATAAATCACTTACTTACTGACGTATTCAACTGCCAGCTAGACAGTGGCCTTGTCCGACGGACGGCGTGTACATTGTGTTATGTAGCGGTGGCGAACGTCTGTCATTTCCCGGCGTACCTGCACCGTGCCTCCTCGGCGTCTACCGCAACGGCGACTGGCGCCGGCAGGTCGACGGCGGAGAGATCGTCGCCCGGCGACAGCCAGTGGGTGACGGAGCTGCGCTACTCGCCGATGACGGCAGCCGTCCAGTCACGACTCGACATTGTCGTCTTCGACACCGAGATGACGGCCAAAGTCTCCTTCGCCGTCCAGTGCCAGGCGCGATCCAGCAGCGCCAGCGAGAACCAGCTCTGCTACCAGACGGAACTCGTCTACCGGAGATCGTGCGTCGAACGATTTTCAGCGAACAAGTTCAAAGTGGTGCACAACGAAGGACTGTAAGTGTATTATCATGATTTGTTATGACACGATACCGAATGCTTAAACTATCGTACGCCACTCTGTAACTTGCTTATCACTGCGCTGTAGATCAACGTACATGACATGCATCAAGTTCGTTCAACGGAATCTCAACGTCATACAAGTATTTCTTGGTTGGTATTGTTTCTGTACATTAGCTCTAAGTTTGTTCGTTAGCCTAATATGCTGCTTTATAGCCGCAGTATATTTTTATATGGCACTTCACACAGAACGGAGATGAACAGTAAACGAACTACCCTCTACAACTACAATATACACTAAACTGGGTTGACGACATTAAATCTAAATTGCGATTGAATATCATTTGACTTGTGTAATTTGATGCATCTGCGTAGTCAGCGAGTGCCCGTCGGACTGTCAAGCGGATGTGTAAACATTTTATTCTAATTTTACTGAGTTTTTAAATGTATCTCAACTATTGTCCAGTGCGTGGTATCGGCCTGTCGTCATAGTCATTGTCATTACTGCGAATTGTCTGTAGTCTATGACGTTTGTAGGTTTTGGCGAGGACGAAGGTGATGGTGACCAGTTTTGCTCCGACCGATTCCTGCAACGTCAGGAATGGCCGTGGATCGGTAATGATGCAGTGTCTTGTAGGCCTACACGTATCATTTAGGCGGTTTTCTTCTCGCTTCGAATAAAGCCAATATGTCCACTCTAACAGTTTACCGGTTGCCCAAATATTTGAAATACCAAAATGAAAATACTGTCATTTTTCTCGGAAACAGTTCAAACAGTTATGCTCAAATGTACATGAACAAAAATAGGACTAGTCTATTTATTTCGCACAAGAAATGCAGCAAAGGAAATAGCAGGAAAGATACGTATATACACATATATACATTATATGCACAGACAATATAAAAACAGTAAAAACACAATAAAACAGGGAAGGGGATTTAAGTGTATGTCTCTGTTAGTTATTTTTCTATGCATTGTTCATTGCACTGTTTTGTCACTGCTTGCTAACGGTAGCATATTTTTACCACTTACGATACGATACGATACGATGCGAGATGATATTTATTTTATTTATAATGAAATCGTACATGTGTACACAAGAAATATATTTACGTGCGCTCAAATTAAATCTGACGAAGAGTCAGCTTAATCTAACGCTTTCCTTAAAATTAATAGTTCGCCTTTAAAATCAGCTTCTGGAAGCATCAGCAGCTGTAGCCAGTCTTATTTTCTCCCGCACTTTCACAGCCGAGTCTGGATAAAACGCGAGATAATAGGAGCTGAGCTAGATGAGAGAGACGATTGGTGGGAGTAGGAGTCTGCCAGTAGGCTGGGAATACAGTTCGCCTCACTGCCGCTGCCGATCAGACTGATGCTAATAGCTCTGCTGATGCTGGATGGCGGCTAATGGCTGCTTGGAGACACTGAACGGCATGGTGGCTGCCGAATGAGTCCGAAATCGAGCGATCCGTGAAGTCCTACATCAGGGATAAGGCGGATGAGGTGGGATTTGCAGTTGCATCTCCATCATGCTGCAGCTGTAGTGGCAGTCGATAATCCATGAATGATACGTCGACCGTGAGTAGCCGATGAGACACGCTACAGTCCAGTGTTTCTGAATCGCTCTGCAGTTAAACACAATCGGACTGTACTAGAAATCTAAGTACAACTATCGCACACGCTATAAATGCCCAGTCTATAGCGAACTAGAATTTGTACCAACGAGATCAGTACATACTATGATAGAGCTGCTGAAGATGGTGTACATATTTTGGCATAGAGGCTAGTTGTTAACCACTTTAGTGGTCTAGATAGAGCAATCCGTCCGGTATGTGTGGCTTCTGCGTGTCTATAGTTGAATAAACTCTACTACTACATATGTGGCCGGACGGACAACAGTTTTAACAAAATGACCTTTGATCTAGATGTTTGGCATGACGGTTCACGTTGACACTATCCCATGATATTTATAAATTCTTTCTTTAATAACCGTATTGTTGATCTCTGGAATAGTTTACCGAATGAAGTTGTTTCTGTTCAGTCACTGCAAACATTCAAGTATAAAGTCTCTCGCTTAAATTTGTAGTATGTTTTATATTGTCTGGATGTGTTTTGTATTGATGGTGTGTTTAGTTTTGTAGGATTGTAGAACTGTTTTAGTAGGCCTACTTTTATATTGTCATAATTTTTGCACTGTTAGTGGCCAACTGTCTTTTTTTGCATTAATAAATTTGATTTGATTTAATTTGAAAATATTCTACTATCTATGCCAGATTCAAAGGTTAAAATCAAGGTCAGTTCACGGTCATAGTAGAAAAACAAGAGCTCAACAACTGCTGAGATGGCCGACTGTGGTTGAAAAGCAGACTTGAATTACAAATTATAAACAAGGTGTCACCCTAACTGGACGTAACACGACTGGCCCGCCTTGCAGTGTTACCGTGGAGCTATAATTAGACTGCAGGCGGCACATGACGTCATCGCCTGGCCTGCGCGGGTGAAGCCGCCTGCAGGCCCGACATGGAGTGTTGCAGACGCCGACGGACGACAGACGACGACAGACGCCAGACAGCAAAACAATACTGGCCCCATAGACTATGTGTAGGCGGGCCATTAATAAGTAACAGCCAATCAAAAATTCTCGGTTGGCTGAAATTTCGCAGAAGAAGTTGTTGTTATACGTGCTGTTTCGCTGTAAACATTTACATTCGACCCGAATAATCATTTACTGACAGTAAATTACTGCTGTTGTCATGCTGGCTGGTTGCGCGTTGATCAATAGCTACTGGTCAGCAGCAGTGGTCATTCTGTCCATTTTCCGGCGGATTCGACTTCCGTACCTACGCCAATAACAACAAAGAGGTAAGGTAGAGCTGTTTTTCTGCGCCTAGTTTGCAGTTTCCGAGTCTTCATGAGTTCATGCAAAATTAAAATGCTCTGCTTTTGTCATCGTAGTCCAGCGGTCGCACTATACAACGAAAACCTCTGACATAAATTTGTAGTAAAGTGATCATTAAAGACCAAACAGCGTCGCCAAACCATCGACGACAGAAAACTTGCGACAATGTCACGTGAAACCGATGTTGTGATTAACGATAAATCAAAAGTTAACGCCGCAATGTTTAACGATCACTTTTATACCTACAAATTTACCGCTGGGTCAATCGGTGAAAAACTGAAAATCAGTCAACATTGGCGAGTTACAAAAAATAACTAAAAATGCGTGGCAGGGCCAGCGTGTAGCCCGCGAGACATAGCAGTGACGCCCCTAGCGAATAACTGAAACAAAACTGCGTAGTGATCGCTCCAGAGAACTCAGTACTGATCCCTGCAAGGTCTAGCAGTGGCGCCGAGTAGCCAAACTGCTGATCGACGAGGGGTGTGCATATTTGCCTTTCTTAAACTCCGGAGTCACTGGACTGAATTTCACCAAATCATCGCAGATGAAGATGTTGAAATCGGAATTGCGATATTTCACTCTGTTTAAGAACGCCAAGGCGATGAATGAAGGTGAGTCGGCCGATTTCGGGCATTGTAGCCATAAAATTGGTCGCCATAGCAACGTCTATTGAGAGATCGGAAAAAGGGTCAAATCATAATTTACGATCAAATATATATTATATAGTGAAAATTTGGTGAAAATCGGTCTAGTGAATCCTGCGGTAATTTGTCTGAAAGGTTTGTTTCAAAGAAAGAAACGACGGGCTGTACATCTTTGGCAATATTTAACTCCAGAGTTACTGGATCAAAGTTTACCAAATTTACGCACTACTAGCCAGATCATCACAGATAAACTTTTAAAAATCAGAATTGCGTTATTGCAGTCCATTTCGGAATGCCAGGCTACGAATAAAGGTGAATAGTCCGATTTTGCCAATTTTGACCCTAAAATTGGTTACCATGGCAACCACCCTTGAGCGATCGGAAAAACGGGTCAAATCGGTAATCTACAATCGAATACTTACCATATAGTGAACACGTGGTGAAAATGGGTCCAGTAGATCCTGAGTTCGCTTTGCTTAAGGATCATTAACAAGTAAGAATTAACGCAAGTAGAACATATAGCCCGCGGGGCATGCATGCCGCGCGGGCTAAACAAGAAGCTCAGCTGTTGCCGAGAGACCCTTGCGACGCTCTCTGTTAGTTAAAGTGTTGTCAACTGTTGTACGAATAACGCAAACAGATCGCGTGTCAGCCGGTGGAGCACTTCATACTACAGTCACTTTTTATCCGGCTACCTGCTTAGTTTTGTACACGCATCGTTACAATAGGCTCAATTATCGCACCGGCAAGCATGCGATGCCCCACGTCACATACATGAAACGCTGAAGTGATCTGTGAGTGTTATAAACAAACTTAGAAGACGACCACCGTTGTTGATGACATGGTGTAATGCCAGAACAAGATCACCGCGGCGGACGGAAACAAATTTTCAGAGGTAAGGCATCTGAGCCGGAGACTTCTCGAACGGTCGAAAATTAAATACGCAATTTTTACCTACCCCACCTGCATTGGGCGCCCCAATGGGGGTGATCCCATCGGAACTTCGTCGAGATCTTTTGCGCCATAAAACTAGAGTTCCTCCTCAGCTATCTACGATGTTGTGTTCGTGATCCTACGTTTAGTCATTTTGGTACATACCGGCTTATGTCGGATAGATGGACGGACGGACGGACGGACAGACAAGGGTACAGCGTATACCGCGCTAGCAAAGGGTTTTTGGACACACAGTCTATACAGAGCGTACACGTTAGAGTTCGCTGTGCGTGTCATAGTGTATGTGCATGTGTGTGTGCGCATGCGCGCGTTCTACAGGAACTGTGTGCGAACGAATGGCGTCCTTCACGACTGGAAGCGGAATGTGTCCAAGGCGACGGTTTTCTCCTCAGTTTTCCGGCGATCGAGTGCAGTCCACTCATCAGCCACCAGCTCGGTTCGACATACCTATTCGTTGAAACTGCGTCTGAATTCTAGGGAGTATAGCACAACTGCACAGCATACTGTAGAACTGAGTAAACGGAATAACAAGTAAGTAGCACAGTTAACATTCAAGCTTTTCGAAAATGATAAACAACGACCGAAATCGATCGATCGATATCGTGACGGGCGAGATGATAGCGTTTCGTAATTTGCTGATCTATTTTTTCGCCAGATGCGATCGATTAGCAGTCTAATAATTACGCTGGCCGCGTCTGGTGGAAAGCGTAATGAAACGGTCTGGCGTCCGTTCGTCTGTCCGTCTGTCCCGTCGGCATACTCACCGTGACTCGCCAGGGAGTAGTAATGCGTCGATGCCGTCCAGCAAACGTTATTGCGGTTGTGCTACGGAAACAAAGTGAAACTATTCGACCACGCCTAATTCGTCGGCTGTCGGTTAGTTCCTTCCAGTTGATCGCTAATAATCTCTCACCGGACACCTGATGTCGGCAACCACTGCTACGCGGCACGTGAGCGGGTCAACGCCGTGTGCGACAGCATGGCTCATTGGCCGCCCTGTAGACAAACTGATGCGGAAACGACAACGATTGTTACTAGGACGTGTCGCATGACGCCACTATAGCAGCAGCAGCAGCAGCAGCTGGATGCAACCATGCGATAAAGTCGTGCAGTAACCGCTAGTCGCGTGGATATCTGTACAAGACTGAATAATTTGAATTCACCGCGCAACTTCCAGCTTGCTTTTGTTCGTCGAAGCCGTTCTGGAGCAAAGCAAATGCCAGACACTGTAGAATGACATTTTTTCGAACGTATGACGTTATTAGGTTGACCGCATTCATAGCGGAAAGCGTTATGTAACGGTCTGGCGTCCGTCCGTCTGTCTGTCTGTTCCGTCGGCATACTCACCATGACTCACCAGGGGGCAGCATGTAACATACATTTCGGCTCGACAATAAGGAGGACAGACATACTTGTTTTAGACAGCGAAATATATGTAACATTTCTCGTTAATATTTATTTTGCTGCCTTACACCGCATCAAGTCAACTGTTTGTTACTTTAAATACGCATCGTGGTCTATATACGACCCATATGTTAATAGGGCGTTCATAGGGCGTTCATGTAACTTAGATAGACAATCGCAGTTCTAAGGCGAGAGAACAGCGGATTTCACAATGTCTAGTTTATTGTTGGTGATAACTGGAAGTCAACAAAATGCATTTAAATAAAGTGTATGTTATTGTAAGTAAGTAAGAGTATTGCACGATGCAACTGCAGTGATGTCGCTTGCATGTGTAGAAGTGCAGCTAAGTTGTTGGGCGAGTTGGCAGGAGGACGGATATTGGTTCATTGTCGCTGGATCACCAGCTAGCCAACTGCCGCACTACGTTCTGGTAAATTGTCAGTCATTACTGGCCCGCCTACACATAGTGTAGGGGCCAGACTAGTAACGGTTGCTGACGTCTGTCGTCGTCTGTAACAATCCACAGCGGCGCAACGTAACTCACCTGGGGGCAGCACGCGACGGCGGGCCAGTCGTGTTACGTCCCGTTACGGCGACACTGTTTGACTACGATTTGATTCCATTTTCTCATCTTACAACACGACTGCACCATTTTTGCGTGTACTCACTACGTCTAAAATAGTCTCGCATGCTAGCTGCTGTACGACTGTTCATTTTGAGTGATAATAGGGCCTAGTGCACAGATCTGGTCTCGTAATGCACATCTCATCACTCCTTTGCAATCGCTTAACTAAACTGATTAACATTTTCGTACACACCTACATATTTGTTTATTAAACAACTGGCAGAAAGCAGTTGTAAAATGAGATAAAAAGACTTTAAACCGAGAAAATTGTAAAATTTTACTTGTGCGTTACAACAACGGGCAGTACTCTGTCATGTCCACGAATTCGTAGAGTTTGGCGGGAATAAACGGTGCGTTAGGAATGAATTATGGAGAACTTGAGCTAAGCCATCCTCTCCTTTCAAAATCCTAAATCTGCCACAGGTTTGAAATGGCGTTCGAATGTATTCAAAGATGACAAGTTTCAGGATAGACAGACAGACAGACACACATAGAGACAAATGAATGCGTTTCGAGGACAGGGAGATGAGAGATACATCCCAACCAGTCCAGTGAGCATCACTTTAATGTTTCTCTCTCGTGGTCCATTTCAGACTGAATTTAAAAAGAATTCCCGGGAGCATGTTGTGGAACCTGCGATAATGGTAATCCGTCCTTCGACAGTCGCGTGTTTGTGCTTCCGATCCATGAGTATACTCAAGCCGAGCGAGTCGTTTGACTGCAGTGCATTGTGGTCGGTACAGCGACTGCCGATGACGTTCAGCGACGACACGACGACGGTGCGAGTCCAGTGGTTCATGAGCCCCATCTGCCCGACCAGTCGCAGAATCTCGAATCCCGCTCATCCCACTCCGGTCAACGCCGTCGAAATGCTGATGAACAGAAGCGGTCAGTCAGTCAGTCAGTCTCCTTGCCTTCTGCTTCATCCCTTCACTTCGTTTACAGAAACTTCTCTTGCGTACTGATGAAGCATTGTCGCTGAAGGCAAACGCACCTAACAAAAAGAAGACAGGACATTTGTGTAGCTCCTTTTCGTGATAATTCGATCACCTCTAAAGCGCTCAGAATGGCACGTGTTAACGAGGGATCACAACAGATTTACCTGAAAGTAACGTTTATCCACAAATGGAATGAGCCATCCTACCTTTATTCCGCATCCGCAGCGCATCACCGCACTTTGGCTGGTACTCATTTCCCGTCCCACAGAGGGTAGGTAGCTGAGTTGGCCTGGGTGGCTAGTTACATACCGAGATGATATGCCTGCCCGAAGACGGTCACCCGTCCCAGTAATCGACCGATAGTGCGGCGGCCGGGGATCGAACCCACGACCATTGAGTGGCAAGTCCGACGCCCTAACCACTAGACTACCGAGCCACTAATGTCTGACCCTAAAAATTCTGAGCACTTCTAGCAATTTTGTGTTCAACTTGAGACAGAGAGTCAGTCATGTCCCTTGAATTGCCTCGTTCAAGGCTCCTTATACCGCGACTGTGATGCGTAAATGAAAACACCAGTAGCACATAGAGAATGAGGGCTCGACACACAAAGTAACAACTGTCGATTTCTCATAGAACTAGAAAGCCCTCAATGAAGGTTACACTGACCACGTTAGCAACATTTTCGACCGTGAACTTTGATCCATGACGTTGACCCTCAAACCAGACATAGACAGTTTCAAGCTGCACTAGCATGCCGAATATTTACGTCAAGGGTCATTTGAACTCGTCAAAAGTTGTCGTCCGGACACAAACAGAAGCACAAACCGGACCAACTGCTCTACCTGGACCACTAAAGTAGTCGGTAAAATGAGGACGGCAGGCCTACTTATACATAGGGTGAAGTGACGTCACAGTAATGTCTATGTTGTAGGGCATGATGTCATACTGTGCAAAAATAACTGGTGAAGATTTGTCACGTTATTTGAATAGAATTTAATGATTAGGTTTAAGCATAGCTTAGTGCTAGCGCCAGAAAGCCATATCAAACTAAAGCGAATTAAAGTGATTACAATTCTCCTTGCCCTGCATCACGGCGGCCAGAACAGCTGGCACAGATGGGAATGAGGAAATTACGTCACAGTCACCCTATGTATAACGTGATGGGAGAGAGATGTATAAGCAAGTGTATCTTAGAGATGTGCATGGGATTGGACGTCCTACGGTAATCCCATGGGAATGGGACAAAAATTAAATAAAACGTGGGAATGAGAATGGGAATCAACCAGGATGGGAATGGGAATGACCCCTATTCCCATGATAATTGATTCCCATCAACGGCTGTGGTAAATTGTTATAGAATATAGCAATACTCGGTTTATGCAGTAAGTAACTTAATACTGACTCTACTCACAGCCTCCTCTTTCTGCACAGCAATGTGCAGAAACTATAAACACTGATGACCCATGTTTATCCCCTTTTTCCTATATTTTTAACTAACCGAACATGAAAGAATGAAACAGAATCAGCATAACTCTGGTATTGCAGTTTTCAGCAGACTTGTTTTCCCCCACATAAATACGTAGCTAGTAAGTTCATGATATTTCGGTCCACTGCATGGGAATGGGAATGTAAAAAGTCATTCCCGCACATCTCTACTGTGTAGCTGTGTGTGTGTGTGTATGTGTGTGGCTATTGTCTGTCTGGCGACGAGAACAGAGCCGGGTCTGTGTTACGACGACAGTCGCCGCTGCCAGGAGTACGCACGCGACGGTCGATGTACGAACAGTGCCTTGTATCGATACGCCAACTACTGCAAGCGTTCGTGCGGACTCTGCAGTGAGTGAGATAAGCTTCCGCCGACCATTTTGTGCGATTTACGCACTACGACGTTTGCGCAGTCGTTAGCTTCATTACGTTCGCCGCTTCACTGCGTCAGCTACACAAAGACCTCGATATGAATGATTAATTTTCCTCTTCAAAAAACCCGACTACATTGCCACTCGAGATAACCACTTTAAAATCAAAATGAATCATAGCCGCGTTAATGTTAGAAAACTTTTTTAGTGAGCGAGTGACAACCGCACGGAATAGTCTTCACCCAATATTGTAGGTTTCTCTTCTAACATTGGCGAGTTACATCTCTTTCTATCCTTCTGTTCTAGACTCCACCATTACTCATCTCCAACATGCTCTTCAACATATATCTTCCTGGATGACCGCTAATTTGTTAACTCTTAACTCTTCTAAAACAGAATTTCTGCTCA
>Ga0209780_1000496_pt1 | contig 21112 bp, 12 predicted proteins | sample WorMetexBAHAMAS2_FD_187384 | JGI IMG/M metagenome (GOLD analysis project Ga0209780, IMG submission 187384) | Marine gutless worms symbiont microbial communities from Max Planck institute for Marine Microbiology, Germany - Inanidrilus exumae... | ecosystem: Host-associated > Annelida > Digestive...
GGTGGGGGTGGGAGAATGTATACACCTGTGCAGGCATTTGTTGCATACGTACTGTAGACGGGATGGAAGCAGAGACTGCATCAGTGACAGTGCTGGAACAGCTGCCGGAGCCCGTGCTCAACGACCTACGACAGATTGCCAGTTGGCTGCTGTGTTGTGGCTATGACACTGACTTCATGCAGGTCTATGCTACCGTGCGATCACCTCTACTCGTCAAGTCACTTCACACGTGAGTTACTCTACCTGTGTTTTAAAAAATACCATACCACTGTTGATACATTGTCTAAAAACTTTCTTTAATAAGTGCGATCCAGTGTTAAAAGTTTTGCATGTAGACAGTCACCAAAGAGTAGTTTGTGAAAATTGATAATGCAGGGCAGTGTACCAGCTTAGATTATTTACGTGGCTGGCAATCGTTTCTTTCACACTTTCTACTCATGATATCTTGAATAATGCAGACAGCCGATCAGTGATTAGGAAACATGTTTCTCTGGCAGTTTGTCATATTGTTTGTCATAATACTGAGTAAGAAAGTCAACATGAGCAATTCAGTTTGTTGATTATTGCAGTTATATGGGCAGTTTGCGATCATTAGGTATCCTACTATCAGTTAGCACTGTCACTGTACGTGCCCATTTGTTTTGCTCATGTTCTTCTGTGCCTAGGTGACAGTGCAGAGGCTGATTTTAGCACGGCTGTATTTAGTTAGAGAATGAATCAGCTGGCCACATGATTGTAGCGTTTACTCTATGTGTGACCCTGAATTTACTGTTAGTTAGCTGGCAACTCTTAATTTTTATGCACTCGCCACCCACAATGTCGACGACGGCATTATGTTTTCGGGCTGTCCGTCTGTCACGCCCATTGGTTCGTCCCGACACATCTTGTTACCATGATGTCTCGTGAACGGTTCGAGCACTCTCAATGAAACTTACAGGGAATAGCCCCCACTGATGGCCTGATTAGATTCTGGAGGTCAAAGGTCAAAGTCACAGCAGACTGTCGAAATGGCGAAGGCATCCGCGTCGATGTTGGGATGTCGAAGTCCTTGTCTAGTCTCACAAGCTATTATGACTAATTTAGATGTAGTGTCTGCTGTCGTGTGGAGTGTGTGAATTTGTGACGTGTGTGTCAGTTTACGTGATCACCTCAAGTCTGCAAGCAAGGACAGTGGATCTGCTGCGCTTGCACATTCACCGGCCATCGTACGATGTCTACTTGTTGTATATTATAGGATCACCATACTATTGTTGCTTGTTGCTTCTAATCTAGGTTGGATCCAAGATTTGCTGGTGGGCGTATACTTATCTGTCACAGTTACAAACATATGACTGCCAAATGCCGAAACACCACTAAACCTTGGGACGTTTCCACAATAAATTTAAAAAATAGTTTCAAGTGGAGCAAGAGAGACCGCCCTCAAACTAGCATTGCCAATTTAAAACTTTTGTGAATTTATGCAGAGATGTTGTAATGTTTACGGTATTAACAACTAAGGTACGGAGACAGTGCCAGTAACACTCTCGCATCTTCACCATCATCGGCATGCACTAGTTGCTGTCAGGAGGGGCATGTTGGTAGTAAAGCTTTACTCCAACGGTCTTCCAGTTTTTAACTGAGGGTGCCGGCTAACAGTTGCTGTTTCGTATTAACAACAAGTGCAGTCAACCATGAACAAAGATGACCTTACTGCCTCACTGGGAGCAGTGTTAAGGTGTCGAAGGTGTGTAATGTATGCAGTCTGTACTGCTCTGAGTTGATTTTCGCTATTTGATGTTGCAGGCAAGTAAGCCGAAGATGTCCGACACTCCCGTCAGAAAGGCGTCGATGCGCATGGCGTGAGTAGACTTACCGACGTTCTTTTCTGCTGGTATTGTTGACAAAAGATCACACCTGATCATGCGTGGTGGTGGCAGTTTTCCAAATGATTTAATGCAGCACATTTAACTAAGCCAGGTAAATGCAGACACGCGTAGCAGTTTATGGCCATTTCTGGATGAATCTTGATGTAATTAAATGCAGAGTTTCTCTGTGGCCAGATTGTGTGGCCTTACCCATGTTTCTTATAAATGATAAAACTCGTGGAGATCCAATGAAGATTAAGAGTAGTTTATACTTGAACATCCCCAGAAGGCACGCTTTTATGTGATTCTACATTTCTAACTGTCACATGCAAAAATCTGTCCAGGCGTCTGACCCATATGCTGGTTTCTGGAAAATATGCATAAATAAGTAAAGGTATTTGTTATATTTCGCCACTTCCCCAGAACCACCTGGACTTATTTGCACCAAATTCTGTATAGTTGTTGGTCTTACTGATGTTGTGAGCCATGATACATTTTTTTGGCAATCAGTTAAAGGGTGTCACTTTTACATGGGTTAAAATTTGCCATTTTCACCGAAAATTTGAATCACCATTAATTACAATAATAATATTTATAATAGTAATAATAGTAATGTATTTATCTCTTCCGTGATATTTCATTGGCAGGTTTGTTCGAAAGTCATCAACGTCATTAAAGAAATCGAGCATTACAGAGCCTCCAGGTGCAGTGGAAATTTTGTCTGTCGTAGACACGAATACATGCAATAATATTAACTGAATCAGTTGTGCATCACTGGTAGACATGGACTGGTGTTATGGTGGAGAATCCAGGTTTTGGGCTAATCATAAACGGAGCAACATGCCTTTCCTCAGGAGTTGATAGATAGATCTAGTAAAGCTGATACAGACCGTGATTTTTCCAGATTGGGGTCACTGCTTTCAATTCCATCAGTGCTTTGGCGTGTGGATTCGGGGACAGGAATGCGACTTGTCCGTAGTAAACACGCTCAAATTATGCCCAAATATTTGTTTTTTTGGAGGAACTTTCCCGGTCTGGTGTACTTGCAGAAAAGAATGCTATTTGAATAAAGTCTTAAGACCGATGTCACACCTGCAATTTTATTGCACAACTTTGTCACGCGGCAAAATCGCAAGTGTGGCATGGCATGTCACACAACTTCTCAACAGTCATGCAACTCCTTTTCCGAATAGAGCAGTGCAACTTTGTCGCGATAATACGGTGAACGCTGATTGGTCAATTGTTGTTTATGCGACAATGTTGCAGTGTCCGACATGCACAGTTGCATACTGCAACTTTTATTGCACGATAAAATTGCAGGTGTGACATCAGTCTAAGTGTGTTTGTGGTGACAGAATCTGAAATTAAGGCATGTGAAATTACTTTGGGATAACTACTTACTTGTTAAGAGCTCACTTGACGTTTCTGTCTGGCAGGAAGTGAAGCTTACTTTAATGTGAAGAAATGTAACAGATGATGGACATGAGCATAGGGGAACGTAAAACATTTGGCTGAAAAGTGTCAGTCAAACGGAGCATTTGAAAGTATTTTTGCATTATTATTGACAGAAAAGATGAACACACTTTCACTGTGTAATTTGCTGCTCAGGCCTAGCGCGGCAGTCAGCGTTGCTGAAAGAAGAAGGATGTGAAATTGATATTGACTTCTACATCATGTCCGTGCTTGCACTGCTGAAGCTGATCCAGGTGACTTGATTATTTGCCGACAGCACTGCAGATTGTGTGTGAACTTGTCTCCATTGTCTAACACATTATAGCATAGATGCTGTATTTGGTATTTATTGTCATCGCCTTCATCGTCATTATTGATTGTATCGCATTGCTCTAGTCATTATAATAATAATAATAATCTAGCTTGTATAGTGCCAGTATTTCAAAGACTTCAGACGCGCTGACGGCCAGATTACGGTCGTGAGAACCGACTAGGCCTTAATGTCTGACGGAATAAGAATGCCTTAAGGGTCGACTTAAATACAGCAAATGAAGTGCTAGAGACAACATCGTTGTTAAGCGAATTCCAGACTGTAGGAGCAGTACAACAGAAAGCACGGTCGGCAAAGTGAGTTCTGGTAGTAGGTTCGTGCAGTAAACGTGTGTCGGAGGAACGAAGACGACGTGAAATTGGACGCGATCTGATGTGACGGGCGAGGTACACTGGAGTCGATGAATGACGGATCTTGAATGTCAGTACGGCCAGCTTGTACTTGATCCGTTGAGGAACAGGAACACCACACAAATATCCATCGATATATGCAAGATTGCAAAATACACTTTTAGCCATTTTATGCCTTTGCCACTCAACAGTCTCGGCGATAGCAACATGTTTTCGGGCTGTCCGTCAGCAGCATTCATCTGTGCATTCGTCCGTTCGTCTGTTCGTCCAGACAGATCTCGTTACCACAATATCTCATGAACGGCTCGAGCGATCTTGGAGAAACTTAGAGGGAATATTCATTAGTCCCCACTGATGACCTGGTTAGATTCTGGAGGTCAAAGGTCACAGCAGGCCGTCGAGATGGCAAGGGCATCCACGTTGATGCGGGGGCGTAGAAGTCCATATAGTATAACATCACGTAAATCAAATGGTAGACTGTTCCAGATGGCTGGACCAGAGAATCAGAAACCACACAGTCCGAATAAAGCAAAGATTTCAACAACACCGTCACAGTATCTAGAAATTTTCAGGGGTGCGGTGTGCCACATGTACACTGTGTCTCAAAAAGCAATATACTTGACTTTTGATCATAACTTGGCAAATGTAGACCGATTTACAAAATTCTTTCCCATTCAGATTCTTGAGGAAATTTCATACACACGTCATAAAGATTCTCCACCTTACCTTAAGTATGTTTCTATACTACCTTGTGAATCTTGAAAATTGCCATTGCTGCCGATTTTTATGGTATATTGCATGTGAAACCTTAGAAATCATCTAACGAGAAATCAGGCCACCTTAATAGCCAGATCTGAATCCTATGACTATAAAATCTGGAAAACAGTGCAGCAGTGCTCAAAAGAGGATACATGATGTCAGCGAACTGAAGTAGTAGATGATTGACGTGTAACATGGGCTGCAGCAGACAGTCATTGATGAAGCTTGCACCAGTGAATAGCATAAACGTATGCAAGGTTGTGTTTGTACCAGAGATGGACGTTTTCGTCACTTGCTTTAACTTTTAGACAGTTCAGGTAGGTGGACTGCAGTGGGTTAGGTATTAGTTACAAGCAGTACTGTCACCTTCTGACAGTGATGAATTTGTTTTTTGCATAAACTTCATGGCGTTTGTCATTAAATCACATTCTCAGTTTTTTTGCGTTATCTGCTTTCTGTTCTTCATATATTGCATAAAAATTAAGTAAATTAGCAACGTGATATGTTTGTAGTATTTGTCATCTAACTGTTGTTAAGTTTTCTGAAGTTTCACATAAAACCGATTAATTATGATGGTATGAATAGAAGTTTAGCCATTATTATCGATATTTGTATTTCTTAGGGTTGTGTAGCAACACAATTAAGGTGAGATGGAAGACCCTGTAATAGTTACATAGATAGTTTCATTGAGAATCTGAGAGTGAAAGAATTTTGAACAACTGTCTACATTTGCAGAAGTTATGATCGAAAGTCAAATGTATTGTTTTTTTTTGAGACAGTGAATATGGTAGATTAACGTGAATGAATGTATGCTTCTTGTCCCCTGCTTGGAGGCTTTCACTTAGTTGAGGAGATTGTCTCCAAAAAAGAGTAAAATATCTTGTCGTGGAAATGTGTTTTAAGACATGTTCTTTATTTTTGCTGTTGCACTGTTTAGTAGTTGTGATAGTGATGTGATGTTTTGTATGTCTTGAAACTTGTTTTTTATATTTTCGCTATTGCACTACTGTTTAGTAGTTGTGACTGTGTAGGTGTGATATGATGTATGTCTTGAAACTACTATTGAACATCTTCGAACTAGCGACATGTTTAAAATGTTATTCATTTTATGGACTTGTTAACAATGAACGCTTCAGTGCGTCTGCGTCGTTCGTTGTTTATTCTCGTGTTATGAATGAGAATTAACACACACACTCACACATGGGACGATACACCGGGTACATTTATTTGTTTTCTGCGAGCTTCTGACACTCGTGCAAGATGAAATTGTGCTGATCTTGTTTGTTGTCAGAGTGAGTCGACACTGATGCAAGGAATCGTCCCCGAGAAACATCAGCGAAGGATATTCGACCAGCTGATTCAGTCTGGACTGGATCTGGTCGTCAAAGAAGGAGAGGTCTGGCACCATGCATGCGTGCAGTTTATTGACAACTTTCCAGTTGGTCAGTCATCAAAACAGATTCATGCAGCATCACAAGTCTTATGCAGATCTGAGCTACTTTGTGGACTGATGACTTTATGGGTTGCTCTTGGCTGGCACATGAAACAGTCAAGTTTTAGACTATTTTTAAACGTATTGACCGTGGACTGCTTAATGACATCTCTTCGGCTGATTCTGTCTTTACTTTCTGGCAACTTACAAACGTTTTCTAGTTCAGCAATCCTGTCCGGATGTTATCTATTGACATTAGTGTGGGCTGGTGGTCCTTGCAGTGGCTGTGCCAGTTAGGCCATTTCAAAAATTATTAATTGATCGATCGATTGATTGATTGATCTGTTACTCATCTTTTTATCGTGTACTTATCCACATAACTTTTTGAGTAATTCTGTAGCAGTGTGTCATTAACAAACTGCTCGCTGGCTGGCTCTTTGGCCACTGCTGTTCACTGTGAACTGATTGCTGACCACCGCTGTGTCCTTGCTCAGATGATTGGTCAGTTCATTCATCGTGCTACGATGCGGCACAGCGTCACGGCAGTCATCCGACTTTTTCCCGTTCTCCGACAACTGCGTACCGTCAAGCCAGAATTTGACATTACGCTTGAGGTTCGGCAACTTTTTGTTCTCTGTCTGTAACTGTCTGCGACAGTACTTTGATGCTGGAAGTATGCATGCATCATTTTTGGCTTCATGTTTGTGAAGCATGTTGTCGGGTATTGCGTTTGTTTTTTTCTGTCGTGCAGGGTTGTCAGGCACCAACAAGAAGCAAACTGGCATCTCTGATCTCTAGTCTTGACGCAACGGTAAGTTTTCCGGTTCTGTGATCACACCGTAAGGTACTCTATTGTTAATATGACAGTGATGACTACGGCGTTTACCGCCACCACAGCAACTTTCGGTTGTCATTTAATGACTACCATTCTTCTTCGGAGTTACTTTGTGCTGCTCCACGTTTCCACAAGAGAATCTACGGAGATTAATGAAGCAGGCTTTATAATGATCCGGCAGGCTTTATAACAGGTCGGCTGCCCTCTCTTCCTGTTGTGGCCCCATGTGGGCCCAGAGCATACCCACCTCCCTTCAGTTTCCCACTTTCTACTCCATGTTTTAGTGTCTTTTACTTTTCTCTTTTTCCCTTTCTTACTCGCTTCATCTATTTTATTGTTTTTTTACTCCTTCCCATTCTACCAGGATAGTCCCACTCCATTTCCAGGCCAGATGTCGTAGGAGGCAACTAAACCTGGCTTTATTTTTTGTTGTTGATTTTATGTTATATGTATTTTTAGTTCAGAATGCATGCTTGTTTTTGTAGTATTTGATTTAGTTTTGTCTCGAAAAACTATCAACATGAGCTAATAGTCCGGCAGGCTTTATAATAGGCCGGATGCCTTTTTTTCTCTTGCGCAGCCTATAGTGTCAGATGTACTGCAGGAGTGTCAACGTACTGATATCAGCAAGGAATCATGACCTGTCATTTATTAATCCGATGATACACCAGTGAATTATGTCCGATGTTGAGGTGAAATGCCGTTATTATTGTTGAAAAGGTAACCCCAGCTATGGTTTTACGTCTTACATATATTATGTTTACCACCTTTATGCCAAATATGTATGTGATTTCTTATTGTTGATACTTTTGTTGGTGTATAATGACAGTACTATAATCATATATTTTATTGTCTTTTGCTGTCAGCTGGGTTGCGTTAAGTAAGTCATCGCTGACTAAAACTACTTAGTGAAATCGCTTAGGCCTCACTTAACGGAAAGTAGCAAAGGTAGCGCTTACGTATTAAATATTCGATGCGAGATGTTATTAGCAATGGCTTCATAATCGTTATTACATCACATTCACACCATCAAGTTAACAAATTAGTGTCAATGCTATGTAATTAACTTTAAAGCTCAGTATAGTCCTTTTTTACACCGTCGAAAACCAAATGATCCGACATCTTCGGAAACCAAATGTAAACAAACGATGTCTATTTTTAGCACTCAGCAAAGATTTTTTCCGCTGTTTCCGCTGGCGGCAGCGAAGTCATCGCTTACGTACTTAACGGCAAAAAGCACTAAGCGCTGACTTCGCTTAAGTCAGTGATGACTTACTTAACGCGACCCTGGTAATGTTTGCTCATACCAATAACGTTTGTTGTTGATATTTTTGTATTAGGGCGCCAAAGCGTTAGAAGAATTCATTGATAACATCCGCGTATGTAGATACTGTAAAATCATTTTGTATATGCGTTAGTTCTTACCATCTCATTCAACGTGCAAATCTGTACAAGTTGCTGACTGTTTAACCCCCTTGCAGTGCTTGCCTGTTATCTATTATCATTTTTTGTCCATTAACAAATTATTCTTTGAGAGCCACAGATCAGTTATTTCAATGTGCATCACTGTATCTTTGGAGTCATCTTTTTGACTTGTTCCATCAGTTGTCACCTGATTTTGTACATTCTTGTTCACCTTTTAAAACAATTCTGGTCAAATGTCAGTCTTTCACTTCTTAATACATCTCATGCCTATTACTCCGTCGACTGCTGCTTTGGTTTGGACGGCTTTCATTGACTAGGACTCCGACCAAATTTTTTTGTGTTCATCACGTCTTATTTTGATTTTTTTCTGTTAATTTTCTGCATTTTGGCTACTTGCAATAGACCAAGGTACCATTCGTCCATTTTGAGCTTACAATAAACATTATGTTACTGTATCATAGTATATTATTTCTTTACTGTCTAAATGTTGCACTAAGAAACTTAAGAATGAATGTCAGCATTTGGTATAGCAGTTGAGGTAGTGTGGTGTTCGCTCATTTGGATGCAATAGACGAACAAGTTGCGGAAATGACGAAACATGGCATAATAGAGCCAGCAGCAAAGTAATAGTGACACTGTTGCTGAAATATGGTAGAACAGTTAAATGAAATTTAATATTTTGGAGGTTTTTTGCATGTTCTTTTTTAACATGATAAAAAATATTGATAGGAAATATTGCAGTAATGCCATCAGGAAAGAGGTAGTCATGTCATGTCGCTTTGTCATTATTGATTGGAATCAGTAGGATATGTGGCCGGTGAAAACCAAATTCCAGCAATACTGAGCATTCAGTGTAACCAATGGCTTAACCAGAGAAAATTGCCAGTTAGACAGAAATTAACAGTTGTGTGGTAGTAACACGGGTACTAATAGTAGTAAGATGTGATTGTTGGAATCGTGGCTTACTGTAGAATGATCCCGACAAGCAGTCATATATGCCAAAAGACGGAACTGTACACGAGCTAACAAGCAATGTAAGACGTTATCTGCTGCTTTTGCTTCTAATCCTTTTGCTGCATCATAGTTGTTACTTGGTTTAATGAGATCTTCGCGTTAAATATGTTTTATTTTTCTAGTCATCCTGGTTAAAGGGGCAACAGCTGAGAATTCAGCAAATCCTTCCACAAAATGGAAAACTTTGGACCTTACCTAAGCTGAAGAATAGTCTTGGTTAATTGAATACAAAACTGGTAGCAGTAAAGTGAAAATTGTGTGAAATTGTGAAATAAAATAATATTGTGAAATCTCTCTCTGATTACAAAGTCATGTTATGTGGTGGAACGTGTTTTGATATTTATCATGTTAATTGTAAGTGTTGTTTTTTTTTTGCAAATCTATTTTTTACTGTCTTTGTAATCGTAATTACAGATTACTTATAATTTCCACTGACAATATTCGTGAGAGTGTACCAGAAGAATTCTTAAAGGGTGTAGACACAGTTTTAGTGGGTCAAAAATTATGCAAAAAACTTCAGTGGTCGCATACTATTGTCATACGAAGGTTAAAACTGATGTATTTGTGTGTTTGTCTTAGAATACTATTAATTATTTTTCAAGGTTGTTTTGTTTTATTGTGGTTTATTTTTTATTATTAGTTACAATATTATTATTTTATTTATTATTTATTTTTTATTTCTTAAACATATTTTTGTTATTTTTTTCCATAGATGTATTTTTATACTAACTGGCTACAAGTATGTAATACAATGACGATATGTCTGATAATCTTCAAGTACGCAGTACAGCAGTGTTGTGTCTGATCTCAGTTCTTGTCCTGTGTGTTTCAGACCATTTTGTTCTTGGAGCAGTTGCTGGATTTTGCTGACACTGCAGGTGCAATGCTGCTGACACAAGGTATGTGATTGTGATTCTTCACGTCTGATTTGGTTCCATGCGGGTCCAGAAGCTATGTGAATAGGCCCATTCCATATCAATGCTGGACATTCAAGGTGACCTAGTGTAGCTTGATTTTTTTAAACATTATTTTAAGTTACTGTATCTTTCGGTTTGTTGGTGCCCACCTGCTTTTGTTTAGTTGGGTTTATTTTCTTCAGTACTGTGCTAAGTGATGGGCTAGGAAGAACGTATCTGAAATGACCAATTATTGTGTTGATTTGGATGTGAAACCTTAATCAGTCATAGTCATATCTAATTGGTTTTCATGTATCAGTAATGTATAGTGGCTGAGAATTTTATGACAGTGAACTGTTGTCATTGAAACCAAGTTACAGGTTCACGTGTTTTGTTTTTGAGTCTGTCGAGGCCTGGTTTTCATCTCCTGATGTTGGTGAGCCGGCGTCCCTTCCTTCCACCAAGAGTCTGGTGGTGAATTATGAAAGGAGGAGGACAACGGGTTTTTGTGGTTAGAGTCAGTAGTTTGTTGATGATGTTGGTTGGATGGCAGGAGTGTTTAAAGTCTATGCTAGTTATCCCCCAGAAGTTTTATTTTGGGAACATGACGTGACATGAATTAACTGCAGAAAAGAGATCGTGTGTGTGAGGCCCACGTTCGATTCTTCCAAGACCTGGATGTACTACTGGTGGGATTTGGAAGTGCGGCCTGTCCAAAGTTGTTGTATTTTTCAGAATAAGTGCCAATGGGCATGTTGTTGTGTTTTAATGCTCGTTTTTAGATGAACCTGGATTCACCTGGAAAGTGGCTATTTACACCTGGAAATGACATTTTCCTTAGATTTTCTACCATTGCTTGTTCTGAAAGAGAACCTTTTGGGAAAAGTGGCATGGGTTTTTGGCGTGGTTTTTTTACATGCCGAATGTTCTTTCTCTCACCCAGTCAACAGTATAAAAGCATTGAAGGAAACCCCATAGGCATATTGTCTGTTGTTGAAAATTTCAACCATTTCAGTTGTATATTTGTTGACTGTGGCAGATCCGACGTCGTTGCCAAATGTTCAGAATGTCGATCGATTGAAGCTAAAGCTTGCCGAATTTATCAGTAACTATAGCTCACTACATTTACAACTGTTGCAACGAATGTCGTTATTCTTGGTTCTGCACTGACATATTAAGTAAGTAAGTAAATAAATAAAATTTGATTAAGCGCCATAATCATTCAGTAGAACGAATCAGAGGTGCTGGACAATTGGTAGTTGCTTTGTTAGAAACACATAGAAGAGATACAAAACAATTGTGATGAGTTATGGATAATTGATGATGGTGCCTGGTGGGTCTATTCTCCTTGTGTGTCATTTGTGGCTGAGGAGGTTGGGGCTCTATCACAAGTCTAGTCAAATGATTTGTTTCATGACCGTCAGCGTGCAGGCTTCAAGATTAGTTGCTTGGGCAGATGAGCGACTGTGATGGTGTCCTCTGTTATCCATGATGGTTTCCACCCAGAGACATAGTCCTTGAGACTGCAGTCTTGGTCTCAAGGCCGGAATTTTGCAGTCTTTGTCTTGTTCTTGGCACTTTTGATCTCGGTCTCGAAGGATCAGTAATTTGTGAGCATGTATGCGTCGTAAAATTATAAAATTATTATAATTCTTTTTGCTCAAATTAATAATAACGACTGCAATATTTATAAACTTAACTAAATTTAATGCCAGTTGTGAACTGTATAACAGACTTATTTTACAACGTTTATGAAACTTTGACTGTTATTGTTAGCAATGTTTATTTGTTTTATGTTTCGTTTGCCGGCCTTTATCTGACTGTTTCCACCTCTGACGTGATGACTTCTTGGCATCGTGTTTCTATCATTTTAAAATTTAAATCTAGCTTAACAGGTGAGTACTGAGACAGTGTCTGCACTCCGTCATTCAACAGCAGACATTACCCTGCTGTTGAGTGGGGAACTGTCATCTTGTTTGCTTACTTACTTTACACGTTCAGTTAAAATATGAAGATAGAACATTAGCACTTACCCAGTGCAAGGATTCTCCTGTATATATAATGCAGGCAAAGCAGTTGACATAAACGTTAACGATAATTGTGTCATGTATTTTCTTGCTTACCAAACACTGTTTATCTATGGAAGAAAGAATTTTTGGACACGATCTTACAGGCCGTGATGTTGCCCAGTAAGCAGTGTCAAACCACTGAATAAAAAACAAAGCAGTGGCTTGCCTTCGTCAGTTCTTCATCCACCATTCGACTCCTGATTGAAAGTTGTGCTGCTGCGGTTGCCCGATGCAAACACGGTACAAATGACATGATTTATTCATTTTTAAAGCGGCATTGGTTTGTTCGTGTTACAGCGAAAGTCCTATCATCTCTTGGCCTGAATCTGAACAATAAGGCCGAGGCGTACAGCGATCCAGCTCTGAAGTCCATCTTCATGCTGAACAACTTCACGTACATTCTGAAAGCACTGCGACGGTACCCAGTTAATACTGTACATCTTCATCTGCCTTAATTATAGGACACTTTGTGATGAAGGGAATATCACAATAGCTGAGTATCAGCAGGTGCTGACTTGTTCTACTGAAAGTTAATATTTCTTCTTAGAATTACATAGATAATAATAATAATAATAATACAACATTTGTATAGCGCCATAGTGTAGTGGTTATTGGCACTGGACAGCTGGTGTAACGGGTTGTGTCACGAGTTGATGGATCAGGGAAGGATTATATTTCCCCATTGAGTTCCCTTTAATATATTGAAGTTGTTGGTTGTCAACAGTAAGGTCATCCAGACTACTCCAGTTATCTTAGGGGTTGTTTTTTTGAGGCACGCAGTCCATCCCAGAGTAACTGTGGCAAAGGAGGCTGGTTAAGCAAAAACGGAAAGTAGTACTACTAGTAGTAGTAGTCCAGTCTCATTCCGGTACCAGTTTCTCTACTCTTGACTCACCTGTTCCTGCATGTAACACTTCTTTTTTGATGCACCACTCTGCTCATCCATAACACCCCCACCCTTTCACTTCTACCTTTTTCACAAATCCCCCGTAGTTTCACTCGTGTGTCTTCACAGACTATCGCCTGAACCATTTTCTGTGCTACCCCGCTACCAGTTTTTCTTTTTTAGGTCGACATTTCGACAGAGTCGACCTAATAAAGCCGGTCTCAAATGTCCGTCCGTTCATGCGTACGTCCGTCCACAAAACGTTTCGTCACATTCGATGAAATTTGGCGTGTGGGTAGAGGTTGATGAGTGATGCACGACGGTATGCAGTATGACCCGATCCAATGTCAAGGTCACGAGCCCTTCTAAGTTAGAAATTCGGCCATTTTCAAAAGCTATTTCCTCCGCCATTTACATCGTGAGCTGGCAACTCATCACGGATTCTTAAACTAGGGCACAATATCTAAATTTGATCGGGCCGGATTTTTAGGTCGCCTCCTCGGAGTTGACCTACCAAAGCCATTCTCAAATGTCCGTCTGTCCGTCCACAAAAAGTTTCTTCGATTTTTAATGAAATTTGATATGTAGGTAGAGGTAGACTAGTGATGCATGACGGTATGCAGTATGACCCGATCCAAGGTCACAAGCGGAAAGTCGGAAATTCAGCCATTTTAAAGGCTATCTTCTCCCCCATTTATAATGGGGGCTGGCAAATGACCACGGATTTTTACATTAGGGCACAATACCTACCAGCTTGCCGGGGCCAGATTTCTGATTTTTGTCCTAGTTTTTGTGTCACGTGACGTCAAAGTTGGCAGTAAGTAGGAGTCGACCGTCAGTCCCGTATGGGGATAATTCATTAGTTTCGTCATTTTTCCATTTTTGGTGTCATGTGCTAGATTAAGCTGGCCCTTTCGTCAGCTTTTGAATACACGTAGATATACAATCTCGTATCATAGTTGTAACAGTAGTAGTAGCAGTAGCAGTAGATATATGTCGTTCAACAATATTTGGTGATTATTTAGCATAAATTATATTAGTATTGATGTATATCATTCCAGTGCTCTGATGCAACAGGAAGGGCATTTGCCTACAAATTATCTCCAGGAATCGTACAGGTTCACTTTTGGGACACACTGAACAAGTAGTAGGACTGTGGATTGTAGAAGAAGTGTTAAGTTTGGTGCTGTGTCTAACATATTATTTTGGAAATACAGTTAGCAGATGTAATTTATGAATGCAATATTATGTGATGCAACTGTTTGCATTGTGCATGGTTTGTGTTGTTAGTTAACAAGATTGATATAACTGCACGATTGTGATTTGGCATGATAGTAAGATATAGTCCGTGCTTATGTTATGTGTGCTCGCCGCCTGAAAATTTATGCCTGTTTATAACTTTATTGTTTCAAAATTGTCGCATACTGCATCTGTACTGTAGTTTACTGATTGTGTGGTGTGTGAACTGTGTCACTCAATGAACTAAGAAGTTTAGACAGAAAGACTGATCCTGAAAATCGTCGAGAAGTGATGGGCCTCTCTCGATAATTTAACGAGGAAGCCCTCACTAGGCGCACGACCACTTAGCAACATTTCTAGCCGAATGATCGCGGAGATGGAATGTTGGACGTGTTACTTTAAATCGATTCATTTCTGCTTTTCAGGCACGATTGGCTGTACCAACTGTGACTGAAAAGCAGACATACTAGGTCGACTCAGCCTTCTACCCTCCGTGGGACGGTAAAATGAGTACCAGCCAAAGGGCGGTGATGCTTTGCAGCTGGGGCATAAAAGCAGGTATGGTGTAATTTGCAGGTAAAACTGTGTGATCCATGTCTGAGCGCATGAGAGGTAGTTACGATGATGCGCTATACAAATCGACGTATACTTTACTTTACTTTACCAACAGTTGCTGAGCTGTTGTTTTTCTCCTGTGACCTTGAACCAACCTTGACGTTTGAACGTGACCTGGATAGTTTAGAGATGAACCAGCGTGCCAAATATTTAGGCCAGAGGTAGTTTAGTTGTAAAGTCATTGTCCGGAAACATGTACCGGACTGATTGCTGTACTGAAGTAGTCGGTAACGAAGCACTTACCACCGACTTTAAAATGAGCTTTGAGAATCAAGTGACATTTGTAATCTGTGTTGTAATGTGCATGTAATCTCGGCATGCTTGGTCCAGATGACGGACTCTGCATGCAAGCTGCGTGTTTGTGTATGCGGAGTGTTTCGGCATGCGGCTGTTCAGGTCGGGCATGTTAGATGTTGTACATATGTGGAATGATGAAGTCGAAGTGTTCTACAATGCACAGATCGTTAATCAGAAACGTATCTACTCACAGAGGTTTGCTACAGCCAGTCATGTTGCGTCCATCCGTGTAATTTTTCACTCATGTTCTTTGTCTCCGCGAGCCCTCAAAATATCTCAAGTATGCTTTGAAATTGTCAGGACTGGTCCACCGTCTTTCAGTGGAGGTCAAGGCATATGCGGGTGATAATAGTCACTTCTGGTGTTCATTTTATCAAATCAAAACATAATACTGGCCTTCTGCTGTAGTCTTTTGGTAATAGGTGGCCGTGCAGTCAACGACTCTGTTATATTTTTGGGGCATATTCCCTGCAAGCTTTCCCAGAATGTCTGGAGAAATCCTTCTCCGAAAGTTTTTTGTACATTATTAAGCTTAAAACCATCATTACTGAGTAACTTGACCACATAAAAAGAGAACAAACGTTAACTATTAAAGGATTTCCCGGTGCCACTAGATGATGTTTTGGGGCCCCAAACCTCTCCCGGAATTGGTGCCTGTGCTTAGGGCATGTACTGTGTAGCATTTGTCTTCTTGCAACGGCGTTACCTGCCGGCTTTTCCAGCTGAAGAAGAACTACTTGGCTGTTTTACCTGACCAGGTTTTCGTGTCCATGTGACGACTGATCGTACGTGACTCCGAACCATGAGTGACCGATCTTTCCGTGTGACGGCTGCTCGTTCGTGGAACAGTCTTCCAACCAGTGTCACTACAGCTACTTCCATGGCTTCCTTCAAAAGACAATTAAAGACATCTCTTTTCACTAAGTCGTTCCCATAATTCTAGTTTGTGCACCGTGTCCTAGAAGCACTTTTGCTCTTGCCACGTTAATCTGTACGTTTCTAACTAACTAACTAACATTCCGACAATGCATTCGAACGCTCTTAACCATTTAATGACCGCACAAAGGCCCGCAGCAGTGATCATTATTATGATTTGGTACACTGGTGGATGATGGGTGTACTGTGACGTTAGGTACTGCACAGTCTATACTGTCGTAGTGGTAACCCTGCCATAACCAGTCTATCCACTGTAATCTCGAACGGATTCAAGGTGTTCAGACTGTTTGGCCAAACAAGGTATCTATAATTTTGGGGTCCGATATTCTGAAAAGAAACTTTTTTTCTGGTTTTTCTGTACAGCGGAGAGTGAGAGAAAGGAAGTAAGGTAAGGACCAGGGCCCTGGCCTGCCATTTGTATGATACGGGGCCCCACAGTTGTAAACCGGGCGCTGGCTATAATTTTCCACTGCACTTAAAGACTTGGATACCTGTATATTGACGCATAGTAGCGCATGATCGGATCGACGTGTTCCGTTTGCCACGCTTGCTTGCCGGCGGCATGCGTCTGCTGTTGTCGAGTGATGGTTGCAAGCCGACTGATTGCGATGCGAGGTTCGTGAAATTCACCGCGATGTCACTGTTGTTGCTGCGTTAACAGCAGCTCGGCTCTGCTTAAGGTAGTCCAGCTGCGCTTGCCGGACGTCGAGAAGACGTACCTGGATCTCGTGCTGCAGCACAGAGCCCGCTACAAGCAAAGGTGGGTAACTCGTTCAGCGACAGATCCAAGACGTGGGGTCTGTCAGTGGTTTGAAGGACTGAAGTCCCCCATTGGGGTCCAGGGACAAAGCCCGGGCAAGGTGTCTGGGGGATTTTGTCTCCCGGTAGCTGGTGATCGTCTGCAAATTATACTACAATGATGTACTCTGAAAGAATGCAAACTATATTCTGGCAACTTAGCAATCCAGACGTAGACATGGTTTTATACAGTGATGGGAGCCGCGATGGGGGATTATCCAAACACAGTGAAACCCCCTGGATACACCACTGTAGTTAGCATTAGGTGGGTAAGCAGTTTGTCAGTCAGTCAGTCATATATAGCGCCTGTTTAACGAAGTTTTCAGATGCGAGTAAGAAGGCTCACAAGGTCATGTCTTGAAGACAGCCTTGAACTGTGTTGTACCAGTGTTGTCCTATCACAGTCTGTACTACTGAGGGCGTGAGGGCGTTCCATGCATGAGTGGAAACTTCACAGTCCGTATCTTGTGGTACATGTTCGCGGCGCGTGCAATACAATCATGTCATGGTGGTCTGCAGACCTCCGTCGGGCACGAACTCCAGTGGACGTCATTTAAGTATTCGGATCGTTTGATCTCGCACACAGTTGAGTGACGGTCAACGCACTTCATGTGCTGAGGCACCGGAAGCCAACGTATTGTTACTGTGATGTGCTGATTTCACTGTCACTGCTAAGTACTCGTCAGCTACAGGGTTACGACGATTGACTTTGTAATGACACCATACATAATAATAAGAATAATTCTAAATGTTTGTCTCCAAATCCCTCATGATCCTTGATACCGAGGGTAAAAAAATGATAACAACAGCATTTATAGAGCGCCATGGAGTCCGAAGATGCGGAGGCGCCCCAAGACAGTTTGTCCAGTTTTCACGCCCACTAACAGCTAACAGACAAATGAACGCATCTGTAGATGGTGTATTTAGCATTTTTTGAAAGTGAAATACCCCTCACTAAAATTAAGATGCTTACGTCTGTCTATTGAAGGTGAACTTTGAACAGTAATTTATCGTTTTTTAGTTATAAGTTTTGTAACTTTTCAGGGTTGGTGATGGTGCCGTGGTTTCCTAAATTCGTCGATGATCCTGCAGTAAACTATAGAGTTTCTGAAATGATTAGTGATAAATTAATATGTAAACGATTACACTTTTGATTACAGAATGGAAATATACAAAGCCGTTGTAATCTGCTGCAGAGATGTTTTGGTCTGTCAGCTGTACTGGTTTAGAGAATCATTACTCCTACCTTCAAAAGTGGAGCTTCCAGTTGATGGAGGATATGTCAGTGGAAGTTGCTACTTGAGGTTGATTGGTTGTGTAGCTGGTCAGCTGGAATACCGACATTGTTCGAGGGTTGTGCATCTGATGTATACTGTCTGCGTGTTGTAGCTGGAGTCGCGTTTTGCACTACATCTCAGAGAATCAGAAGCCTTGCTTTCCTTCGTCAGCCACAGCCGACGTTAAGGTATAGGTCTCAAGCGTGTTACCGCGTTATGACAGAATAGAAATGGGGTATTACTGTGATGGTACGGAGACAGTGATTGACAAAGATATTAGTGATATCATACGAGTCGGACGGCTAATATATTTTGGTAACGTGGAAGACATTCCTTTTCATAATGCACCGGGACACGTAGCATAGTAGAGGCCTTTTGCGTAATGCGCTATATAAATCGACAATCATCATCATCATCTCCTATGTCAGCTGAAAGACTTCCACATATTGCATTGTATGGACGAATTGATGATCTCGGCTCAGAGACAGACCAAGAAAGAAGTGGTTGGACAGTGTGAAGGCAGATTGTGCGGCTATGAACTTGAGTCCGGTTGAAGCTAATTGACTTGTTGAAGACAGGCGTTGCTGGAGGGAATCTGTACAACAGTTGGACTACCAGTGTGTGATGACTCATCATTGCAGAGACATTAAGTCAAGGTGGCGGTAACACCGTTGACAACTGTAGTGTATTCTCCCTAATCTGAATGCGCTAGTTCATCAAGGGCATTTAGGCAGTAAAACTGCTTCAGCAAAATCCTGCAGTTCTTAACTGGGGATGCTGTGCTAAAATGACCTGTATAATGACTGTAAAAAGTGTTGTTGTCATTGTATATTATTATTTTGTGAATCACTCTAGTCTTGCATATGGGATGTTGATGGAATATCTGACCACATGCGTGTGCTTCTCTTCCCCGATGTTTCCTGATTATTCCAGTTGCCAAGGTCAGAGCTGGTATTCATCTTTGTGTCTGACTGGCAGGGTTGGCTACTTGTAGCAGTTGCTTTGTCAGTCGCCCCCAATACCCGAGATCCCTACTGTCAATTATATATCTGGAAGAAAATGTACACTAATAGTAATGTAGTCTTGTACACTGTGACTCGTTATGCTGGTGTACCTAGCCGCTTTATGGCAGTTGCTAGTCAGTGCGGTATACACTCACTGCAGCAGACTGTTGGAACTGTCAAGTTTACTGTCTGGAAGTCTTTTACAGAGACTGTTCATATCTAGATTGCACTTATTTTGTCCTATTGCTGTGTTGTACTTTTGTGTGTGTTTTATGTTTGCATTTTGTCGCTACCTTCTGGTGTAATAAATAATAATAATAATATCAGTAATTCACATACATTCACAGCTGCTTATTTCTACTCGTTGGTTTCTGCCGACGTTAAGGTATGGATCTCAAACGTGTCGCCTATGAAGTTACAGCGTTGTGACAGAATAGAAATGGCATACATTGTACTATATGCATTGCCGCTGTACGTTGTACGTGAACTGAGCGTTTGTGTTTGACAGCTGAAAGAGAAAGACAAAAATTTGATCAAAGAAAAGTTCATGGTGAGTGATAACGTTCATAACGTTAGTCATTACTCATGCCCACGGCAGTCACGTGGTATGGTTTTCTACTTCCGGTTGGCCCTGTACGGGCTCCGTGGCGGTAATGCGCCGTGATTCATGTGTTGATTTTGGCACTGTATAAATAAGTGCTTCTTTGTGTGGGTTTACTAAACTTCCTTTCTTTACTTTCTTCTTTCAGTTTCTTTCTTACTTATTTACTTCCTTACTTGTTTATTTCCTGACTTACCTATCTACTTCTTCCAGAATAGACCCGTTCCGTTTCCACACCAGAGGTTGTAGGAGGCTACCAAACGTGGCTTTAGTTTTTTGGTTAATTTTATGTTGTAGTATATTTTATTATGGATGCATGTTTGCTTTTGTTGTTAGGTCGACTCCTCCGAGTCGACCTAATAAAGTGGGTCTCAAATGTCCGCCCGCCCGTCCGTACGTCCGTCCACCAAAAAGTTTCTTTGATTTCAATGAAATTTTGTATGTAGGTAGAGGTCGACGAGTGACGCATGACAGTATGCAGTATGACCCGATCCAAGGTCAAGGTCACGAGCACTTGAAAGTCGGAAATTCGGCCACTTTCAAAGGCTATCTCCCCATTTATAATGCGGGCTGGCAAATGACCACGGATGCCTTAATTAGGGCACAATACCTAAAGCTTATCACGGCCGAATTTTCGATTTTTGTTCTAGTTTTTTGTGTCACGTGACTTTGAAGTTGGCAGTAAGTAGGAGTCGACCGCCAGTCCCGTATGGGGCTATTTATGTTTGATTTAGTTTTTCAGTACTAAGCCAAGAGATTGGCTGGGAAGAACGTCTCCGAAATGACCTATTTTGTGTTTGGTGGCACGTAAAACCTTAACTCAGTAACTCAATTTACCTCTCTTTGTCTGTTTTTCCACACGATATCTCAAAAACGATGCAGGTAGGATCACCAAACTTGAAATAGAAATGTTCCTGGAAACCTGTTTATTTTGGGGTCAAAGATCCAGGTATAGTCACAAAAAACATTCCCAGCGTGAGTCTTTGTCTCTTGGTGGCTTTTTCTAGTGTAAATTGTCTAGATATCACTGCCTGTAAGCTATACAGTGAGAC
>Ga0209780_1000497_pt1 | contig 21075 bp, 21 predicted proteins | sample WorMetexBAHAMAS2_FD_187384 | JGI IMG/M metagenome (GOLD analysis project Ga0209780, IMG submission 187384) | Marine gutless worms symbiont microbial communities from Max Planck institute for Marine Microbiology, Germany - Inanidrilus exumae... | ecosystem: Host-associated > Annelida > Digestive...
AAAGGACTCGAGGACCAGCTGCTCGGACTCGTCATACTCACCGAGAAAACGGTATTTACAGACAGTGGCACAGAAAAACCCGGGCAGTTGGCCGCTGCGAGTCAAAATGGAGTCAGACGCTCACAAGGTAGTGTAGCGACACATCTCAGTTGTGGTGAGGTCACTGACGACAGCATTATTACGGATTTATTCTTGAGTCTCAACGTGAAAGAATTCTTGAAATCGGTCAGTATTCGGCGAAGTTGCGGACAAGAAAAAAGTGGCACTTTTTGAGTCAAGTGGCTAACTGCCCGGTTTTTTGCGCCCCTGTATATCCGGTTATCCACATATTTTTTCTTATACGTCCGGCAGGTGGAGAAAGGCGAAAGTTTTCGTACATTGGCGCTGTACAGCCATGCCGTGTTTAGGGCCCCACATGACCCGCAGTTAGTGGACAGAACTCTGAAGGGCCACAAGCGACATTTAACGAGAAATTAGCACATGAAGTGACGCATTTTACACAGCATTTGCAGTCGCAAGCTAGAATCGGTGGCAGGCGGCTTCACAGTCGCTAAACACAGCACTGGGAATCAGCAATGTCTGTCGATATCCGGACATTCGTCCCCTGACCCCCCGGTCAACGGCCTCCAGATAATTGCCGTTTAGGACAGTTTCCTCGGACATCTGCCCCTGGCCGTGCGCCCTTAGCATTAAATTTAATGTTGTGTTCGTCTTCTGTACTGCTTACTTTGTTTAATGCATTCTGATTTTACCATGAGCGGTGGTCCGGTGGCGACTGTAGTAGGTGGTAAATGTCCTGGGATCGTTTGTCCGGGGGAGGGTGCATATGTCCGCGGTGCGAATCTTTCGGGTGAATGTTTTTTTCTATAAGTGAGGACTTTGCAGGCATGGATGATGGAACCAATTAATTTCAGTACTTTTGTGCGCCGTGTGTGGCAGCAATTTAGCCGGCTTAACTTCTGTATAATATTAGTTCTGCGCTGCCTGGTAGCTGTTGTTCCCCGCCCTGCGTGGCGTATGTTGTACTGTGTTTATTGCGCGGTTTGACGTCAATCATAATAAACGAATATTATTATTCTTAATATTACCAAAAGAAGGTAAGCTGATGTCGATAAGCAACTCTGACCTGTGAGGCCTGTCGGCGTAGAGGTTATTAGCTGGAATTCCTGGTAACTGACTGATGAGGTTGCTCTTAATTATTTGAATCTTACTGTTGAAGAAGTTGATAAAGTTATTGCAGAGGTTACTGTCTTCAGTGGCAGATGTATGCTCTGGTGCAGCTGTCTGGTGTAGGACGGCTCTGATATCTGTCCAGACGTTGCACGTCTCTGATATCTGTCCAGAGACGTTGCACATCCGTGTTGGCTTCCTGAATGCGTCCACTGTAATACGTGCTTCTAGACTCCATGATGGCTTTGTTGGCAGCTCGACAGGCTTTGCGGTATTCCACACGGTACTGGTATTGCAATGATGATTGAGAAATAAAAAAGAAAAAACGTTTTTAACAATTGTGGACAGGACCTGGAGGCTGAGCGAACGAAGCTGATGGCTGAGGTCGCGGCCAACAAGCGTAAGATGAAGGAGTTGGAGGACAATCTGCTGTCGCACCTGACGGAGACGACTGGCTCGCTGGTCGAGGATGAGACGCTGATCGAAGCACTGACCGTCACCAAGGAAACCGCTCACGAGGTCACCGAGAAGCTGTCCATCTCCGCTGAAACGGAAGTCCGCATCAACTCCGCACGCGAGGAGTTCAGACCAGGTCGGACTGCCATTTTGTGCTGAGTGTTTCAGTGCCGCCATGTTTGTGTATACACCGCGAGTCAAAACAAGTGGGAAAAGAATTCTGACGAAAGGCCGCATCGCCATCTTGTCACCCTCACTTCCAATGCTTTTCAATGGGCAAATGACACCCAATATTGTCCTTTCCCTTGGGGATCTGGACCCCATCTAATACATGGTTCCTTGGGCCCACCGGAGTCAACCCCAAAACGTCGTCATCTCGGTCGGTTCAGCTTTTTTCTAGGGCTCCCAAACATGACCAAACCAACAGACACACAGACCATGCTACTCCATTTGTAGCAATAGTCCGCATCTTATGCAATGCATGCGATGTGGCCTAAAAGTGAGCCATTGTACTCTTGCGCGTAACTACGCCAAATGCTGACCGATTCTTAAAATAATAATATTGTATCCCCGGCAAACTCAGTAGTAAATTTGTAGTAAAGCGATTATTGAAGATCGTACCATATCGCAAATGCAAAGCAACACTACCTTGTGATTATCTGTTAATCAAAACACCTGTTTCAATTTGTTGCTAGTTTTTGGACCTTATTATTTCGTAAGGTAGTGTAGCGACACATATAAGGTGCAGGTGTGATCTTCAATAATTATCGCTTTACTTCAAATTATAAAAAACTGGCTTCAGTTTCTCGATGTTGTAAATTAAACCCGCTGCTTTAAAACAGCAAATATCAAACTTTTGCCCGCAAATTATTTATTCATTTATTTATTTAAAAATAAGTAGCAAAGGGCCCAACAGGCCACTAACATGCTACTAAAAACACATGAATAATACAAAACAGTACAAAAACACTAAATAGAAAGATGCACATAGCAATAAAATTAGTCGACAATAGTTAAAAATCTGTCAAGATTAACTTCACGAAGTTTCCTTTTAAAACTGTTAATTGATGATGCAGAGACTACAGTGTAAGGTAAACTATTTCATGCATCAACAATTCTATTGCCATAAAAAATTTTCTAACATCAATACAACACGTTTGTTTAGCAAGTTTAAAATTATTGCCACGTGTGACACTAGAACCAGGTGCAAAGGACAATACTATATTGCAATGACCATGCAAAATCTTATAATATAGCACCAGGTCATAAATTAGTCGACGACGTTCCAACGTTTCTAAACCAAGCATTTTTAGACGAGAAAAATACGACAGCTCATTGAGGCCAGATAGTTTTCTAGTAAAAAAACCTCTGCAAAGACTCAAGTTTGTCTATCAAGTATGTATAATGCGGCGACAATACTTGACTAGAAAACTCCAATAAGGGTCGCACATAGGTACAAAAAGCAAGTTTCAATGCACGATAATCACGTGAATGAAAGGACTTTAAAATCAACACTGATCTAGAAAACGCATTATGAACAATATTCGAAATATGTTCGTCGTATTTTAGTCTACTATCATGATAAATACCGAGATCACGGATATGATCCGTAAATGGGAGAACATGTCCGTCAATGTTATAAGTCAAGTCGGCAACCTCATTAGCAAGACTCCATTGCGTGTTCTTAATTCGAAATGCTGAACACTTAGGAATCGATATCTGCAGCTGCCATTTTTTAGCGCATTCTGTTAGTCTATTGATTGCAGCCTGTAAATCACTATGCGTGGCATCAACAGTGTAGTCTGAACATAGTTTCAAGTCATCAGCAAACAGTGAAAAAGAAACAGTCAAATCAATGAAAATATCCACCACATCGTTTATATACAACAGAAACAGAGTGGGTCCGAGGACACTTCCCTGTGGAACCCCACTTATAACAGTGGAAATAGCAGAAATAGATTTTCCGACCCGCACAGACTGACTGCGACCTAACAAGAAAGCCTGAATCCAGTTGAAAAGATTACCATGAATCCCATAAGATTGGAGTTTAAATAACAGCTTGTTGTGACACACAGTGTCAAAAGCTTTCTTGAAATCGATAAATATTACATCAGTAACATGCCTAGACTGTAAATTAAGTGTCCAATCTTCCAGGCATTCCAGGAGATTTGAAGTAACAGACTTACGCTTAATAAAGCCATGCTGATGTTTTGTAATAAAGCCCTGATTAAGTAAATAACACCGCAGCGTCTTATTAATAACTCGTTCCATGACTTTACAGCAAGTAGCAGTCAAAGATACAGGCCGAAAATTGTTTGGGTCAGATGTTGGTCCCTTCTTGTGAACAGGCGTGACGACAGCTGATTTCCAGGAGTTTGGCAAACGACCATGTACAGAGGCATTTATTTCAGTTAGCGGCCTGTCATAAATGTAAAAGCAAGCTTATGTGCTTAGAATTTGGTCGAATATTTTTACTATCAAGTTTGGTGTGAGGCAAGGCTCAGTCCTTCTCCAGTTTTGTTTGCAATATATGTCGATGATCATGCTAAATGTTCTAAATATTATCGTCATTTGCATATTATCTTGTATGCCGATGATATTCTCCTGTTGGCTCCGACAGTCACAGAGTTAGAAAAATTACTCAAGATAATTATGTGAAGCTGAATCGAAGCGATGGTGTACGTAAAGCGTGCGTGTGATGTTGGTGCAGTGGCTACACGTGGCTCGGTTCTCTACTTCCTCATCGTGACGATGAGTAATGTCAACTGCATGTACCAGACGTCACTGCGCCAGTTCCTGCAGCTGTTCGACATCGCTATGACTCGCTCCAACCGGTCGCCGTTCACGAGCAGGCGCATCCAGAACATCATCGAGTACTTGACCTACCTGACCTTCTCGTACACGACACGTGGCCTCTACGAGGCGGACAAGTTCCTCTTCACGATCCTCATGACCCTCCAGATACAACTGGAGGCAAAAGCCATCAGTCACGAAGAGTTTCAGTGCTTCATTAAAGGTGCATTTACACTCCATGCCGCTGCTTGTGAATGCGAACAAAAAACAATTTATTATGATATTTAGATTTAAAATGCGTAAAAACTTGAATCAGAAGCGCAGAAGCCAGACATCGATGCAACGTGAGACCGATAAATTGCATGCTTTTGGAACAAGTTAAAGGCGCACAAATGGTGCGTTTATTGGTATCGCAAAGAAAAGACTACTGCTTATAACTTCATGTATAACAGTAAAATATTTACAGTATACGTACACAGACGTAGACATAGAGAAAATATATGAGCGCAGACTCACAGTGCCGTATTCAAGAGTATGCCATCCCTCTTTAAAAGTTAAAAAAATATTTAAAAAATGAATCCTATTATTTCTGATTTTATGCATGGAGTCAGCCTCTTATTATGAAAATCAACAGAATGTGCTGTAGAAGTACTTCATTTAAAGTCGACAAATAATGAAATTTTGCACATAATGTCAATCTTTTTTTCTCGCTCGCTATGCTCGCTCGATTAGGGTTTTTTCCGTTTCTGGCATCCCCTAGGTTGAATCCTGCATATGCCACTGCAGACTGAGGCTATTTTGTCAGTAGCTGCAATTGTTTCTCGAGTAAATGGCGTAGAATTGAACTGCTGTTTGTAGGCGGAGCAGCACTAGACCTCAATTCCGTGGAGCCAAAGCCAGCGTGGATTTCAGACATGGCTTGGTTGAATCTTGTTGAACTTAGCAAGCTTCAACAGTTTTCTCAGATCCTTCAGCAAGTGTCTCGCAACGAAAAGGTCTGCTCTTTTTAATTAGTTGCCAGTTGCAATTACTGTTTAATGACATCTGTATCCAGTCTTCAAAAGACAATACTGATAATACGGACATTTAAATATGAAACACATCGTAACAGAAATTGATGCTTGATAATAATATTTTACATTATACTGTTGTTTTTTGTTATATGGCGATGAATGAAGCTAAGCATAGACTGACGTGGCTTAAATAAAATGTAATGATAATGAACGTGAATGTATCATAAGTAATGTATTTTGCTGATGCTAGCAAAACCTGTAATATTTTCTATCAATTTTAACAAAATGTCGATTGAAAAGACGCGAAGGCATTCTGCTTGGACAATGTGTACACAGGACAGTGATGAATCACTTAGTGCTACAGAAATCTCTATTATATAAACTTATCAAGCTGTTTCATACTATGTTACTAGATAATAACTCTGTCTAACACAACTGGGCTTCATTTCAGTGAAAAGGATAGCATAAATGTTTAGTTTGTAGCTATTTTAAGTGAAGGCAACACGTCTTGTCATCAGAGTAATATTGACTTTGGTGTTCAGAGTTAATATAATCTCAAATTATGAAATGATGGTGGTAAGACATGAGCTGATTTCTTGACGTCTATTACTCGTTGCATGCTGAGTTGCTTTTAATTTCTATTTTGTTTTATGTTCTGCGTTTTATACATTTTATCCACTACTTCAACACCAGGGAAGCTTTTGAACGTGTAACATGATTGCATACGCTCGTACGTAGAAGTATTGCGCTTGAGCATTTCGTTGTCATCGTTGCATGTTTCAAGGCATCATGTTGTTTCAAGTGAGTTTGTAATGCAGGCTTGGAAGGATTGGTTTGATACGGAGGCGCCTGAAGACATGACAATTCCGGACAATTACAGCACATCTCTGAGCACGTTTCACAAGCTGTTGCTGATACGCAGCTGGTGCCCCGACCGCACTATACCAATGGCAAAGGTCTACGTTGCTGAAGTGATGGGCAAACAGGTTCTTCCTTTATGTCAACGTTTGTATAAATTTTTGTTCTAAGTAAGTAAGTAAGTAAGTAAGTGAGCTTGTAAGGCGCACAAAAACAAGTCACAAAGCGCCGTGGTCGTCTACAGTCTATACATGTGTCCTTTCAGTGACTACTTGAAATGTCTGTAGTTCATGTCCTGTCACAGATATGACGGCAAGGCGTTCCACACACGAGGACCGGCAGCAGAGAAACTTCTGTCGCCGAAACTGTTGTGTGTACGTGGAATGACACATATGCTTTCAGACGTGGACCGAAGCTGACGGCGGCCAGTGTCGGCAATAAGCTGAATGTCGGAAGCCAATATATACAGTTTATAGTTTATTATATTTTTCCGGATTCTGGTGTCGTATTTTACATTCGGTTATATACCACACATTCATAAAACAGATGTAGGTAATTTAAGAGTCATGCGGCTGTTTAAGTAGTAGTATAAAGTTCAGTAATTTTACTACATATGTAGTAGTTTTTTTTTGCAGTTTTCGATGCCGTTGTCTTGTATTCATGAGTCATGACTCTCTCTACTCTATATCAGTTCAATTCTCACCTTTGATGTCACTTTTCTCTGTCCCTGTGCTAACTGCATCTATATAGCCATCCCGCTGTGAAGTATAGGTTGAACAGAGTTCCAGCGAAAGCAGTTGCATGTAACTTCAGCGGGAGGAGTATTAACGTCACGGCGAAATTTAATGTTCGCCTATCTTAAGTCATTTTCGTACTGTGATTACTCGTCAGTTATTAACAGTACAGAGACGGTTTAGGTAATACCATTAAAGAGAACTTCGGCGTATTCTCTCTAATCCAATCTGTCAGCAAGGGCATGCTGAGAGTAAACCTTTGCTCCAACAAAATCTTCCAATTACAGGTTGAACTGTTTTATGGCCATGAAATGGTTTCGCTGTTTTGTTGTCATTGTTAGTTATTTGTTATTTATTTTTGTAATAATTCCGTTATATTACACTCCTGTCATTTTGAATATCATCAGCATCTTAACAGTGGTAGACTACTTTGCAGATAAAGTATAACGCATATAGTTTTGTATTTTGCTTGTTTCCTTTTGTTCTTATTTCTTTGTTGTTCCTACCAGACACGGTTAATAAAGATCGTCGTATAGTGGCAGTGTTGCACGGGGCAGAGGGCTGCTGTGTGCTGTAGTTTGCTGAAGGAGTTGTGCTGGACATGGACGCAATGTGGGCAGAGAGCGACTGCAGAACACCGATGATCTGCTTTCTCTCAATGGGTTCTGATCCAACTGACAACATTGAACGGCTCGCCAAGTCCAAAGGAATACGTACGTACCATTTACGGCACAGCTTACACGTGCTGATAGCAATGTATTCGTCTTTAGTTTTCAGTTGATGCATATGCGATAATAATTTGGAATCTATATGCAGTGCACCGTATTGAAATTTTTGTTAGGCCGAAATGTCAGCGTTTCAGGAGTGACTTTGACCTTGACCTTAATTCGTCGGTTTTGATCCCGCCTCCTGCACACAGATTGGCGTGAGCGTTGAACTGTGGGACAGAACGGTCCAAGAAACGAAAGGTCCACAGAATGAGCGGATATTTCTTTCTTGGAACGCACACTATCACCTCAGTTTTAACGATAATTTTTCCCTGTGATAGCCGGTACTTCTGTGGTTTTTCTTCTCCCATTCTTCTTTCGACCACTACTCAGTTCTATTTCAGATATTCGCTAGGGGGCGTCACTGCTATGCCGCGCGGGCTACACGCTAGGTTTTGCCACGCATTTTTAGTTTTTTTATTTAAACATCAGCGACAAAAAAACCTTCGCGGATACGTGATAAACGTTTTTGCTGGCCGTATGTCGTTCCTGTCACCCGACCAACAGCGTCAAATCACTTAAAGAAACTCGAGGCACTGACCCCAACCGATGGCCTGGCCTCGTCCTTTCCTCATCGATCATTGGACTGCTGAGAGTTGGTCCCTTTACGCCGGCTATCAGTCTGACACCAGTACTCGAGGTATTGAAAACACAGTTCTCTGTAATAATTGTTGTGCAGAGTACGGCGCCATCTCGATGGGTCAGGGTCAGGAGGTGCACGCTCGACGCCTCGTCCAGCAGTCGACACAGGACGGCAGCTGGGTGCTGCTGCACAACTGTCACCTCGGTCTCGACTACATGGACGAGCTGCTGGACACCATCATCACTGGAGATAGCGTCCTGTCTTCCTTCCGGCTCTGGCTGACAACCGAAGTCCATCCGCAGTTTCCGATCAACTTTCTCCAGGTCTCTATGCATGCAGCCCTATCCGTTACCGTCTGTAACTCGTTGTTGCACTCACGTTGTCGTCGTAATAGACGTATACAACAATACTGACTAGAGCATCCGCTGCGTAGTATTGCGCTAGCGCTCTCTGTTTCACTTCTGCCACAGGGTGTTTTTACCCGCGCGACGCTATGCTAGCGCGGTACTTGCCGTCATTGTGTGTCCATCTGTCTGTCCGTTCATCCGTCTGTTTGTCACAAGTCGGTGTTCTACTAAGATGGCTAAACCTAGGATCAAGCAAACAACGCCGTACGATGCCGGGCGTGTGTGATTGTGAAGACGTCGATCAAGTACACGGCGGAGGCGCCGCACGGCGTGAAGGCCGGACTGAAGCGAACGTATGGCGTCATCAGCCAGGATCTCATCGACGTCATGTCCATGCCGCAATGGAAGCCGCTGCTCTACGCGGTCGCCTTCCTTCACACGACCGTCCAGGAGCGACGCAAGTTCGGACCGATCGGCTGGAACATACCGTACGAGTTCAACCAGGCCGACTTCACTACCACTGTACAGTTCGTCCAGAACCACCTCGACGACCTCGACCCGAAGAAGGTACTCCTGCACCGCACATCTCAGTATAAATTGTTATTATTAGGCCGCATCGCCTGCACGCAGTGCGTATGATGTGGCATTGCTAGATGGGCACACAGCCGAACTGAGCAAAAATGGCTGAACAGATCGAGATGCCGTTTAGGTGGCTGGCTCAGGTGGACCAAAGGAACCACATATTAGATGGAGATCCACATCTATCCACGACAAATGTCACTTTTGAGGGGACATGTGCAGCCCATTGTAACGTACCTACCGGATGAGGGCATTCTGCATTGTTCGCCTGCCGCTTATGGCGAAAGTGCCTGCCAAGCGCACGCGGCGGCGATGGGTAACAAGATGGCGATGAGGCCTTTTGCCAGATTTCTTTGGACACTTGTTATTGTTACTTTTTTAATTAACTGTCTTCTCCTGTCCAGTCTCCCTGTTCATATTCAACAAGGAATTTTTTTGAAATCTATAGAACATTGATGACCTTCATTCACAGGAATAAAAAATCCGGTAGCGAAGAAACTGTAGATTTGTTGTATAGTACTAAATTTTTCCATTGGATTGTTTGTGCAAATTTATTTTGCCGTATTATTTGCTTATCGTCGTCATCCAGTTATCAGGCTTAACACGAGAAGCTCCAGTTGAACTTTATCTGTGTATTTTAGGGCGTTTCGTGGACTACAGTTTGCTATATGATCGGCGAAGTCCAGTACGGTAGTCGTGTAACAGACGATTATGATAAGCGCCTTCTCAACACGTTCGCTAGAGTCTGGTTTTCTGAGGCTATGTTTGCTGACACGTTCGAATTCTACACAGGTGTTGTATATAATCTTGTTTGCACATTACACTGCTTGCGTCTGCACCGCCTCCATTCGGTCTTAAACCGTGGTCAAAGAACGATATACAGTAACACAGTAACAGCATATTGCAGAAGTAAGTAAGTCACACACTATTTTAGCCCGCGCGGCATGCATGCCTCGTGAGCTGTTATGTATGTTCTCCTTGCGTTAATTTCTTTTTTTTTTAAAATAAACTTTTGAGCAAAGAGAACTCAGGATTCAATAAGTTTTTACCATATGATAGGTATTTGATCGTAAATTGCCGATTTCACCTCCTTTTCCTATGGCTCAAGGGACGTTGCTATGGCTACCAATTTTAGGGTCCAAATTGGCAAAATCGGACTATTCACTTTTATTTGTAGCCCTGGCATTCGAAACAGAGTGCAATATCGCTATTCTGATTGCAAAAAGTTCATCTGTGATGATCTAGCTACATTGTTAATTTGGTGAATTTGGTCCAGTAACTCCGGAATTTACGAAGGTGAAAGATGTACACCCCGTCCTTTCTTTCTTTAAAATAAACCTTTTCGATCCTTCAAGGGTTGTTGCCATGACAACCAATTATAGGGTTAAAATGAGCGAAATCGGCCGACTCACCTTCATTCATCGCCTTGGCATCCCTAAACGGAGTAGAATATCACAATTCCGATTTCAAAAGGTTCATCTGCGATGATCTGGCTACATTGTGTAAATATTTGGTAACTTCGGTCCAGTAAATCCGGAGTTTAAGAGAGCGAAAGGCGTACATCCCCTGGACGATCAGAAGTTTTGCTACGTGGCGCCACTGCTAGACCTTGCGGGGATCAGTACTGAGTTGGAACGTCTGGTAACTCCTTGCCTGATGATGTCATTTTCGACTCTTTTTATCGGTTTCGTAGTAGTATCATGCGTATTAATTTGTCTAACCACCTCAGGTATTGTGGTAGGCTTAGTTGGTTTTCATTTTGTTTTATCTATTTTACGCGTGCTATTAATACTGTCAAGGTTATTTAGGGCAACTATCAGTGTATTCTTCGTATCTTGTCGTCCTGTTCTACTGTCATTTTATTTGGTTTTATCTTACATGTTTGAACGAAATAAATGGATATGGAGATGGAGAGTTTTCTGGGGCAATTACTACTCAGTTTGGTTTCAGTGATTCGCTAGGGGGCGTTACTGCTATGCCTCGCGGGCTACACGCTAGGTTCTGCCGCACATTTCTAGTTTAGAAACATCAGCGACAAGAGGCGCAAACCACTTACATGCCGGTACCAAAATTACAACATAATGTGTGATACAATAATAGAAACAAGATAAAACAGTTGTACAGTAAGAACATGGGAAATGTAGTATTATTACATAAAAATGTGAATTAAAATTAGACGATAATAGACATATAAAAACAATGCTAAGCACTAATGTGTCGTATATAGCAGGAGATTACGCAATTTTAAAAGTGCATACGACAAAACGCATGCTTCACAAGCGCAAGGAATGTTATAAAGATGACAAAAAATGGATGTAGCACAATTAGTTATACAGACAGGCATCTGGCAATAAGAAATAAAGACTTAGATATATTTTCAGAGGCGATGACAAGGGGACGGGGAGCTAAGTCCCCCCAATGCCACAGATAGTCCCCCAAACATGAATAATCCAGCCCCCAAAACATATAACTCCAATAAATTCACTTTACCGCCCAATTGTTTTTGTTTGCATTCAGGGCATAGACATAACAAGTAAGCAGTGATAGATGACATATATAAAAGCTCCAAAAGGCCAACTGGCCAAATCCAGAGCGCATGCAGTATTGCTCAACTAAAAGTAAAATTGCTTCCAGCTTCAGGGGTCTTCGCCCCCTCGCCCCATGCTTTGCCCTTGGACCATACTGGGGCATAGCTCCCAGACCCCCATTATAGGCCCGCGCTACCGTGCTCGCCATGACTCTGGGCTATAGCCCCCAAACATTATGTTCTGGCCTCGCCCCTGTAAATTTTACTTTAACTTTGATTTCATATTTTAGTTAAACATGACTCGCATTTGTATTTTGATTTTGCCAAAATTAATGAAGATTGTTTTCAATTAGTAGTCAATTAGTATTTGCATATCAATTGATTGTTTGTTTTACATTTTGTTTCTTAATAATTTTTGTTTTTTATTGCTTTTTTGTGATGTGTGTAGGCTACAAGATACCTCGGTGTAAGACTGTAGAAGATTACAAAGTATTCATTGACTCTCTGCCAATGGTTGACTCGCCAGAGACATTCGGCTTACATTCCAACGCTGACATCACGTAATTATTCGCCACGTCACCTTCTCTTCTTGTCTGTGCAAAGCTCCTTGGTATATGCAGCAGTGGAATATTAAATATCCTTTGGCAAAGTGTAACCAGTAATTTTTACGGTATCGATTTGTTTGTCAGTAAAGTATGCTTTTTGTGGCAGTTTAGCAGTATTTACAATGTACATGGACTTGAGAGTTAATTTGCCGCTGAATTAAAAGTGACAGTGATCTCCGTAATTGGTTGCTGCTGACGTCGACGTGTCTGCCTGCACGGGCGTTTCACTCGCCCACCGCTGTTAAGTCGGAAATTCTTTGCTTTGTTTCGAGCAAGGCAGACCTTATGACTTTCGACGATAATTTGAAGATCTGCGCCGACTTTTATCGTGACAGTGAAATAACGGAAGCACAGTCTTTGTTGAAGTGTGGCATTAGTATGCACAAGAGTAGCGGGTCCGAGAAGAATCTTTCGACTGTTGAAGATATTACTAATGTTATGTTGAATCCGAGTACGACTCTTCCGACATTTTACTCCATTGATCTTCATATCTTGTTTCAGTTTGTGTTTATTAAATTAGTCATTATTATCTTTGGCCATGCCCACTTACTCAGTTGCACAGACAGCCGAGCGCTTCGAGCCGAATACTGTATTGGGCACCCGCAGCAGGGTATATCGCGCTGACACGCTCTCATTCTCTTCTATCATGTATAGTTTTCGGTCATTGATAAATCACATAGCATGGAATGCCAAGCCGAGCACTGGGCACTGGAGCCGTGTATGGCCAAGGAGACAGCCACGCCCAGGCAACGCCAGCACGCCAGCACGCCTGCCTTACACTTGTGTTTTTATATGTACAGATAGATAGATATGGCGGTGAAATTTATATATTAATATAGGACTGTCGCGATGTGTGAGTTCGGGCGTGGCTTGGATGGACGGACAGTCGCGCTCGGCAGGCACAGGCAAAGCGGCGAGCGGCGGCTCGGGCGGAGGCGGGGCGTGGCTTACGAGGCGCGCGGTACAAGCAAGGCTGGGCAGACGGAAGGGCTGGGAAGACGGGCAAGCCGACGGCCCAAATCGAGCCAAAATCGCCAGTTGTCAGAGTTCTGTTGCTGCGACTGAGCCGATCGATGGCGTCTGCGGTGTAGATATCAGACGAACACGGCAAACCGCATGCTGGAGACGATCGTGAGTATTCAGCCGAAAGACTCAAGTGGCACTGGCGGTGAGACTCGCGAGGCAGTCGTCTATCGTCTTGCTGGCGACATGCTCGCCAAACTGCCCAACGACTACCTCAAACACGAGGTACATAACTAACTGTCTAAGATACCATTAACTTGCCAGATACTGTGTCGCTAGACGAAGCTTACGACGGAGGCGGAGCTTCTTCGGCAGGTCTACGGGGTCACGTGATTGTTACAGTGAGCGGTAGGCTTGGAGCAGCAGCGGCGACGACACACTGAAGGGAGAGGTCGGAGCATAATGTGCCCAATGTTTAGCTAGCTTAGTTCACATCACAGGGCATGTGCATGTGTGTGTATAAAAAACCCGGAAGCTCCATGTGGTAGAAGGAAGAAAGAGCACGTTAGAGCGATATCTTGTAGCGTCCCTTGCAACGGCGCTGTACGCGGTGGCTCCAAATATCTGCACTGCATACTATTGCTGTCTTTACGACTATCGGTTTTCAATCGGCCAATCCTATGGGAAGCCGCGTCCTCCAAAATGTCTGAGAAATGGGAAAAAGTGGAAACTTGGAGACTGCTAGCTGTGTACTCTTTAACGGAGCGGGTGCCTTTACCGACGATAGGCCAACAGCGTCAAAACGTAGAAGGAATTTAGTAATGTAATAGTAAAAGTATTATTCAATGGTTTATTTAGAATTTAAAATTAAATTTAAAATTCAAGTGTACTGTGTATGTAGTTCACCGGATGTGAATCTTGTTAGTACATTTATCTGTGTTTCAGTTGACAGTTTTCAGAACATTTCGCAAAGTCGGAAGTCCCCAATTACTCCTCTTAAACTATCGTCGTTAACTTATTTGTTCACTCACTCGTTCGTGGAGCACGTGGAAGGACGACACCCGACAACATGTCCACATACTAGACTAGCATTCGCGACTGATAGGCGACTTAATCGAACGACAGCTGCTCCGTAATGTAACGTTGCAGATCACGAATCTAAAACGCGCACGTGCTTTTACCCGCGCGACGCCGCGACGCTGTGCTAGCGCGGTATTAGCTATGCCTCTGTGTCCATCCGTCCGTCTGTCAGTCTGTCACAAGTCGGAGTTCTATCAAAACGGCTGAACGGAGCAAGCTTGTTGTTGGCACACAGGCCACCCTCGACTTTTCATACACTGTATTGGAAGGTAATTCGAGTATCTCCAAAAATATGGGTACTTCCCTTTGGAACTTTGTCCCAAACTATGGACTTATCAACTGCACTTCGACCGTCACAAGTGTTGTCAACTTAGGTGGACGCTCAGTGTGATAAACTGGTGACAGTCATTGGTGGTCAGTTTATCACACTGAGCGTCCACCTTTGTGTACAACACTATGGGCATAAAACCCCGACTAAACCAGCAACAATGTCGAAGCAACATTGTTGAATGCTACAAAGTCGAATGTTGCTTCGACAAAGTCGAACGTGCTTTTCAGCTGAACGTTGCTTTGACATTGTTGCTGGTGTGGACCGGGCTTTTGCAGCTCGTCGCGCGTGTCTGTCTGCGGCAGCTGAGCCTTTTGTATTTTGGCACGGCAGGTAAAGGATTGTCTGAAGAAGATCGGGTCCGCTCAGCCGCTCAACATCTTCCTGCGGCAGGAGATCGACCGGATGCAGAAGGTGCTGATCGTGGTCCGGTCAACACTGGTCGATCTCAGGCTGGCTATCGACGGCACCATCATCATGTCGGAGAACCTGCGAAACGCGCTCGACTGCATGTACGATTCGCGCATACCAAACGCCTGGCTCAAGGTCTGTCTGCGTGCTCGTGCCGGCCACGGCCGGGTTTTACCCACACGACGCTGTGCTAGCTCGGTATTGGCTATGTGTCTGTCTGTCTGTTTGTCCGTCACAAGCCGGTGTTCTGTCGAAACGGCTGAACAGATCGATCTGGATTTTAGCACAGGGGCTATTTCCTCTTATCCTACACTGTGTCATATGGGAATTCGGGTATCTTCAAAAATAAGGCACTTCGTCTGGAACGTTTCCTCAAATTCTGGACTTGTAAGAAAAATTTGGCAACAGCACGTCACAAGTGTTGTCAACTTAGTTCGACCGACTGTACAACTTAAGGCTAAATAATTTACATTTTTTGAAAAGTTATGTTTCTGCAACAATAGTTGAAGCTTTAATGACTGGCCTTTGTATATTCTTTGAAATTAAGTTTTGATATCGGATTTTGGACTTGACAGAATTAAAGGCACAGAAGAGTTTAAATATAGGCCAAACTATAAGTGATTGACTGGTAAGAACTTCTCCGAAATGACCTATTTTGTGACGCATAGGGCGTTACACCTTATCTTAGTCGATCGACCAATCATATCAGTCAATCGATCACTCAACATTGTAGATATCGTGGGAGTCGGCGACTCTCGGGTTCTGGTACACGGACCTGCTGGAACGCAACGCGCAGCTGAGCAGCTGGTTGTTCGACGGCCGGCCGAAGGTTTGCTGGATGACTGGCTTCTTCAACCCGCAGGGCTTCCTGACGGCCATGCGACAAGAGCTGACGCGAGCCCACAAGGGCTGGGCGCTCGACTCGGTCGTTCTCGACAACGAGGTGACAAAGCTGATGAAAGAAGAGGTCGTCAACGCGCCCGCTGAAGGTTCACACTAAACACCACATGCAAAGAATGTGATGATCATGACAGTCAACTCCAGTGTATGACGGGACGGGGACGCCCCGATGTGTCACTTGGCGGTATGGCGGTACATACTGTACTGGCAAATCCCCAATCCAGGCTTAACAACGCATCTAAAACCTTTGGCGGCCGGGTAAGCTATTCCACGAACCATCTGAGAAAGCTTTATGGGAAATGTTCCTCAAACCCCTAATATTATTGATGTGCTGACTAAATTATTAAGTAAGTAAGTAACTAAGCAGTAAGTACACCAAATATCGGTTACCATTGCAATGTCCCTTAAGCGATTGCGAAAAAAATCGGATTGATCATGCCCACCCATATTTTTACCAATCCTGAAAGTAAGACTACAGTTAGTGTGTCCGAAGTTTTAAGTCTGTTTTCTGAATGTCAACTAAGTTGACTTGACACAGGTCTACGTATTTGCCAGCGTTTGCAAGAATCTCTGCTATACTTAGGCCTATTCCACGGTATACACGTGTAAATATGTAAAGACTAAGGGTACTGTACGAGTGGTCGTGGATGTGTTTCGTGTCGGATGCACGGTTTGCTGATTAATTGCATAAAACGCAGGTGTGTGCACGGTGTGCCACTCTTGGCCTTGACGCCAAGAAATGCTCCATACGGTGAGCTGAAGTGTGCCAGTTGCAATGGAGACCACACTGCATTTTCCAATTAATGTCGGCCGGCATCATGGCTCAGACAAAAAAGTGCTGCAGGCGAAGATCGACAGCGGAGTATCGTTCGCTAAGACTCGGAAGATCGTGCAATCAGAGCCGGCACCGCAACGTGGACGCTCTTTTGCTGCAACTGCTGTACAAGTTGTATTGGCACTCCGAGACTATAGTCTGGCCGAACTCACAAAACGGCCCAGTATTTCTCAATATATTTGATAATTGAAATTTGTTGTCGCTGTCTCAAGTTGACTCTTATTGTTATTGTTGTTAGCATTATTACCTTGTCCTCGTCTAGCCGTAAGTGTAATGTAACGGTCTGGCGTCCGTTCTCCGTCCGTCTGTCTCGTCTTTTTATGACCTTAATAGAGCGCGCGGCGCATACGGAACGTGACTCACCAGAGGGCGGCACGCGACGCGGCTAGCGTACATTTCCGTCCGAGTATTACGGCGACGGACGTGCTTGTTATTTCAGAGACGTCGTAGAGAAAACACTGCAATTACAACAAATACACTTAATACAGTCTGAGACTTGTTACACTCTGAAGGCCTACAGAGAGCAGAAAACAGGTCGATTTCCAGCTCCCAATTAAGCAAAAATCGTCAGGACCCGGCAAAAATAACTGGACTGATAATGTTTCATCTGGGTTGAGGGAAGAGTATCAGTTCCGGACGGGGCTTTAGTCTCTTTTTTGGGGGAAGCATCGATGCTCGGACATAGCGCGGGTATAGGCTATACGGGCCCCGGCCCCTGGATGGGCCCCATTGACAATTTCAGTCTGGTGATGGTGTCGGCTCCCATAGTAAGCAGATTAATGAAGGAGCAGTTGACGCCTTGATTGCGAGGAGGCAGGTAATCGCGTAGTGCGATCCATCGCAGTACGGAGATAGCGGTCTGCACCTGCTGCTGATGTGTATTCAGGCGTGTACATTTACGGGCTGTTTTTGGACGGCGCTGGCTGGGATCGTCGCAACGGTCGTCTGATGGAGCAGTCGCCGAAGGTCCTCTACGCCCAGTTGCCGGTCGTCCACATATTCTCGGTGAACCTGGAGCAGCGTCGTGCCGGGCAGTCGCTCGTCTACGAGTGTCCGATCTACAAGAAGCCTCGTCGCACCGACCTCACGTACATTGCGTCGCTGGTGCTCAAGACGGCCGTCGACCCCGATCACTGGATCATGCGCGGCGTCGCGCTGCTCTGCGACATCAAATAGTCTATAGGCCGTAACTCTCATCGTCTCCACCACCGACGCACGCTTATTAGACAACAACAAAGCGCAAGAAGGCCACTGACGATTTCACGATAAATAATTTTTGTCACAACTTTGCAAGAAGCCGTGGCAGGAATAGCCGTAAAGTGTACCTACGCGACTAAAAGTAATTAGTGTACTTGTGTGATATGCGCACATCGTCTGTAAGAGACCTCACCAATATTACTTCACACTGTAAATGTAGGCCTATGCCTATGCCTCTGCTTAATCTTATACTTCACTTGAAGCTGAATTATCCAGCACTTGACCACAAGTTTACTGTAGTACATGCATAGCTTCCGTGAAACTGTATTGTTGCAATATCGCTTGTTGCTTAAAACTTTACAGTTTAGTGTTTAGTATCATCAGACTAGACAAAGACTAGTCAACAAACTGCAGGAGAAGAGATCGCAACGCAAAGCAGGCGTGAGATCGACAACTGGCGGCTTCACTTGCGTCACATATATGTGGCCGCACGTGCGCTTCGCGAATTGGTCTCTTTTGACACCCCCGAACACATTCGTGACGAGATCTGTCGTATCGACAGCTCAGTCCATCATCATCAGACTAGACAATGATGTAATCGTAGGCCTGCCATTGTATGTTTCTGATAAAACTTTTTCTTAAACTTGTGTTTTACATTAGTTGAACTCGTGTTAGTTTTTACTGCGCGACACATATGCGGTGTCTCGTGTCTGTCTGTTCGTCTGTCTCACTGTTTGTCTGTCACACGTACGTTCGTATGTATCAAAAACACATGAACAAGTAGTCAAGCTGGACAGTAGCCTAGGCTATAAGGACACGAGTTTTCTCCTAACAAAGATTCTGATGAAATTCCAATACCATCAGACTACCAGTGCAAGCACAGACGGTTGTGTTGGTTCAAGTTATTCGATTCTTTGTTTTTTAACCTAGTTATCGCTGACGCGCGATAGGCCTTCTGCTCGTCGCTCCGTCTGTCAGTCTCTCTGTCGTTAGTCTGTCACGACTGACTCTAAGATAACTCGATCTTCACAAGATAAAAGCCGGATCTACTTGTATAGTTCTCTCAGACAAATTGTTCACTCATGGGCCTATTTTACGAAGTCCAACTCATCCAGGGCTTCAAACGGAATAGATGGAAAACTTGCAATTTACACAAAATGCACAGATAGTTACTACAGACCACTAACCGAATGTCATATTTAGCCTACTTAGTGATGGCATTTGACCCATAATCGACATTTTAAAGTCACGCTATTTTAAGTCACCAAAAATATCGAAAGGAACGTCACTTTCCGAGACAAAATTTTACTGTTAAACACTTCTACTGTGTATGACAGTGGGTACTATTACCACGTACTCTCGGTCAATGTCAAATCACGTACCTTCTATAGCGCCTAAAAGAATGGTCTTTCAGGCTCTGCAGTGGACCCCAAGTAGCTCTAGTGCACTTTAGGTTTAGGATATATACTGCACGTGGACAGAAACTATATTGGTAACGCACAGTGAAAAGTTCACAGCATTTCATGTATGACACAGTGGGCATGTAAGGGCTAAATTGTGATAATGAGTTTGGGACATGCTCAGTGCCCAACCCCATTGGGCAATTCTGCTATAAAACAGGCCGCTGTCATCTGTGTTGAGCACGCCATAGCGGTGGGAGATAATCCGTCAGTCGGAACAGCGTCAAGCTTTATCTATAGATATTAGACTGCGGGGTGAAAGCCTGGTGTGGTTGATTAAAGCGGTGGTGTGTTTGCTAGCTGCATACCGCGGGTCCAATTGTACGTTAACGCGTGCAATTGGATGGCCGCAATTTCCGCTGCAGCACCATTGGCTCTTCCCAAACAATCACTTCTGAGATTGTAAAGCGCGCTGGTCCGGTCATCGTACGTGTAAGCAGCGCTATATATAAGAATCCGACCTTTACCTTTATATGACGTGATCGCGCGTCTACAGCGCCTGCTGTTTAGTGTGCCAGTGGTCCTCCTTAGTTTGAGCTTTACTGATTAGTTCCACTCGCACAAAACTATACTTTTCCAGCTGTTATTTAACTTAGCAATATCTACATAAGGCCTGGTGTGAACACACAAAAAGAAGCAAGTAAATATCACCGTTCGGCTGGTAATTTCAATGACCCACATGGTAACGAAATTTGTATCTCCGGAAAATCGCCGATGGCGGACGGCTGTTATTTTCGAAATCGAAAAATTGCCGCATCTCAACAAAGGTTTGACTGATCGCCACAATGTTAGGCATGATGACAAATTGACCTCCTTAACTATTATGGCCAATTGTGGCCATTACAATTCAAATTACCGAAAATTGTGTGTCCACTTGCAAATTTCGTGATAATCAATCAAACTGTTCGAGTGGGATAGCCATTCATCTATTCTCAAAATGGCGGCTGTCCGCCATCTTAATTTTTAAATCAAAGTTTTATTGGCCGGTAGGCTTAAGTGGGCTAATTTGCGTCGTCACACCAAATTTCATGGCGATCGGTCAAACCGTTGCAGAGATGTGGCGATTTTTGACTTTCATGATGGCAGCTGTCCGCCATCTTGGAATTTTAAAAATCCGAATTTTTGACAGATGGGTTAAGATGCCCAATTTAATTGCGTCTTTATGCCAAATTTCATCTCAATCGACCGAACCATTGCCGATATATGACAATTTTTCGTTGTCAATTTGTCGTCCGAAAGCTGGGATATGTTATGATCAACATACACACCAAATTTGAAGTATCTAGCTTAAGCCGCTCCAGAGATATCTTATGGGGACTAAAAATTTTAAATGGGTCACGTGACGTGACCACGCCCATTTTAGGGACGGTGTCACAATATCTGAGTTTTATGTGTTGTGTGATGCACTGAGTTAGATACAAAAGAGGAAAAGTATTTCAAAAGTTTTCTTTAAAATAAACAAATGACAT
>Ga0209780_1000498_pt1 | contig 21073 bp, 17 predicted proteins | sample WorMetexBAHAMAS2_FD_187384 | JGI IMG/M metagenome (GOLD analysis project Ga0209780, IMG submission 187384) | Marine gutless worms symbiont microbial communities from Max Planck institute for Marine Microbiology, Germany - Inanidrilus exumae... | ecosystem: Host-associated > Annelida > Digestive...
CACACACACACACACACACACACATGTGAACAGTTCTCAGATTGCATGTTGGTTTAGGTGTAGATTTAATTTTGTGTGTTTGTTTAGTTAGGTTTAGCTTTTTCTGTGTTTTTGTGTTAGTTTAGATCATTTTATTCCTGTGTTATTTCATTTTGTAGTATTGGATTTAGTTTCTTCAGTACCAGTCCAAGAGATTGGCTGGGAAGAACGTCTCCGAAGTGACCTATTCTGTGTCGAGTGGGACGTAAAACCTTAACTCAGTCAATCAGCCTGTCATGTTACTGGCCGACACTGTATTATGTAATCGGTGACTGACTGTGTATATTGATTGTGTTCAGCTACAGCAGGTGAATCAGTGTCCACTGTTTGTTCAGTTGTGTCTGTTCAACCGCCTCATACGTGCCATTCAGTATCACCTGCAAATAGCACAAAGCAAACTCGACAGCAATGGTAACGAAGTGACTCTTATGAGTTGCATATGTGTCTGTTTAGTAATCAATCAATCAATCATGAGTTTAGTAAAAGGTTGACAAACCGCAACCATACAATAGAGATACACACGATGGTAGAAAATGTAAAACTGTAAACGTCATCAGTTGCATATGTATCTGCTTAGTGAGTGCATATCGCTGACAGTCAACTGCAGTGATATGAATTGGCCACACACTGTGAGGAGATTTGCTTCTAAGACTAAGACAAGAGGGTAGGATGGAGGAACATGAGCAGTAGATAGACGGAGAATGATATTGTTAGATTGGCTGGCAGACACCGAGAGCTGAATTGCATGCCAAAAAGTCGAGGAGAATGCACAGAGAAGGGAGAGATGGAGACACTGGAGTCTCGGATTTGTCTACGAGACTACGTTAGTGAGTTATTTACTGAATGGCTGTAATGCAGAGTTTCCAACTGGTGGGGGAGTTTCTTCTTAGGTCGAAATTTCGGAGTTTCAGGGGGTGTTTGAACTTTAAATACTAGTCTTTTATCAGATATAGCTTAGGTATTATTGGCTGGCTGGGCCAAAATGTCATCATTGTACTGATCCTAAGTCGCATATGGCCGGTAAGTGAGATGATTTAAATGGCACAGTTGAATCAAAAATAATAACAATACAGTGTTTCAATGCATAATGTCCCGTATTATATGGAATGCGTATTTTGAATCACGTGGGTGGCGACACCGTAGCAACTTGTTGTTCCCCAGCTCAAACTAATTGGTAATGGTTTTATGAGTAATGAATTGTGTAATTTTATTACATTACTACTCTTCTGTTAATGTATTTTTGCCATAGTTTCTTGTGTTTGTGTGTCGATAGAAATCACTGTTGAATATCATCAATTTTGCAATCAGTTGGTGGAGTACTGGGATGTGCCAAGACTTGGTGGAGTCGCCTCCTATCTCTACAAAACTCATGAAAGTCAGTCCTTAACGTCTTTAGGCATCTTGCATTTGTATATTCTCTGTTCCTTACTACTGCATTTTATTAAACAACACTGAAAACAGCTTATTGTACATGCATTTTTGTGCAGTAAGGTACGTTTATAGCAGCGGTTAAATATAGGAGTTGTTCTTGCATTGTTATTTGCAAATCTTATTGCAGGAAAGCATTGATCATTGAGTGGTTCGTTAAGTTTTTGATATCAGTTGTCACTTTTTCTACAAGAATTTTTCACTTAATACATCTGGAACTGGTGACTGTTCAGATCCAAAATTAGGATAGAGCCTTTCCTGTTGCTGTACTCTGAGAAGTAAATGTGCATATGCGCATGATCTTAGATATTCTTTTCAGTGGATCCATTAATGTGGTGATTAGTAGTGGCAGATTAAGGTGGTTTAGACATGTGGAATGTGAAGACATTGCTGATTGGATTCAGCATCTTGGCTGCACAAGCAGTCGTAAACTAAAAGCCAATAACAAAAGTAATGGGAATGGCTAAATTTTGCCTCATGTGTAGCCCCATATATCATCTGGCATACTGTGTCTTTATAATTTGGCATGACCTGATCTCGTCACTTTTGGCCTTATTTGAGTACATATCCATAAATTCTAAGCATGGAAGCTAGCTTTTACATTTATGACAGGCCACTGATTGTCATGAGTGTGATAGTATCCGTCCATTACAGTTGAAAATAAAATTTTGTTATTTGCTGTTTTTAAAGTGGCAGCTTTTACGTCAAAGAGAAACCAATACCAGTTTTGTTTTTATAATTGTACAGTGATATCTGGAAATAGATGGAATTAGATACAGGGCACATGGAAAGACACTACGGGATGTTGCTTTAGAGAATATGAAGAGTTTTGTCTATTCAGAGAGGATGCAGGTCAAATAGAAGAGAAAAAAAGTGAAGGTAAAGGCTTCCCGTGCTTGTTACCGAGTATTGGGCCCAGAGCCGATCCCAGTGTACAGGCAGTCAGCCAGCAAGTCATCAACCGGCAGTAAGCTGCCATTACTTTTGCCAGGCCTGCTGTTACCTTTCCAGCCACAGAGCATCACCTCCCCTTGGTTGGTACCAAGTTATACTGCTTGGTGACAGAGGCACATAGGTGTGAACAAGTTGCCCAAGGTTGTTACGCAGCTTTGCCCTGAGTAGGATTTGAACCCACGACCTGTTGATCACAAGTCCTGTGCTCTACCCGTTGCACCACCTTAGAAGTGAATCTTTGAGGATAACTGGCACTGGTTTCTTCACGGGCCAGATGCCAAGAACAAGTGGACAAAGAAAGTTCATGAGTCGGCTGGCTTGCCCAGTTTCACTTGGAAAGTGGCCATTAACATAATGGTGCGTTGTCACTGTCGTTAAACGCATGCTGCAGAGTTGCTGAGTGAGAAATCTGATGTCCAAGCTGAGAGTAGTCTGCTGACCGAGCTTGTCGACGGACTCATTCTGCTGTACCACATGTCAGCACATAAACAACTCGGCAAGGTGCAAACAGTCTGTGTTGCTTGGAATTCCTCATACTTGTACTTACAACCGTTTTACCAGTCATCTCACAAGTTCGCCTTGTTTAGTCGTTGCTTCTGAAAAGTCTTAAGGAATACCGGGGACTTTGCAGCCGACACATTTCGGGCAGAATTAATGACACCCAGCCAGCATACGGAGCTGTCAACAGTGAAGACTGTGGATACTGGAGAGTATATTCTGAATAATATTACAAGCATATGGTAAATAAAACGGACAGTTGTGTGTTTGCACTTTTCGGCATACATCTTGCATAGTGTGTTGTGGTAATTTGGCACGACTTGACCTAGTTAGTCTGGGCCATAGTTGAGTACATATACCACCTGACTACTCGTTAATTTTCTGAGCTTTGTGTCATCCATGTGTAGATGCATTCATTGAAAGAAGCTTCTACAGAGTATGTCACCGCTCTTGACGAGACAGAGAAAAAGTTGTCTTCTTGTCCTGTGGAGGTTGGTATGCCTAGATGCCTCCTTGTGACACTGGTGAAATCTAGACGTGTGGTTTTTGATATGTGCGAGTATACAGACAAAGAGATAGGCAAACAAACATACACACATGCAGATCACAATACTTCAGACAAGTAATGGAGTTAATTTATGTCGAGCCAGTTAGTACTGAGATTGATGACCATTTATGGGTATATACCATCTCTATATGTAATGAGCATCCATGTGATCTCAGAGTCCTCCCCTCAGCAGTATGATAAATAAGTACTTGTGAAAATTTAGTTGTGCTGTATGGCTGGGAATTATGAAATGGTGGGTATGGCTCATTTCACTTGTGTATGAAACGTGTGGGTGGCAGATAAAGCAGTGTTTATCACATGCCACAGCCGATCACCTTACAGATGAATGTCACAAATAAAGTGCTGTACAAACCTACAGGCTTTACTTTGCGTTTTTGCTTTTTAACATTGGGTTTTATTTTGAGCCACTTTCAGCCAGTTGTTTGTGAACTTTGCCTGGTCTGACTTAGTTTGGGGTTAAATTAACAGTTGCAGACCGTCCGTGAAGAGTTGCAGTTGTCAAGAGAGATTTTTATCAAGAAAACCACAGAGCAGTCGCGGCATCTTGCATGGGTCAGCGCAGCTATCATTAATACGGTCAGTGTTCCAGTGGCATGCTTCTCTTTCTAATTCGTTGCATCATTGATTGTCCATTGGTCTTTCTTGATGGCTGTATTTATCAGCATGAATAAATATTAATTAGGCATTAAATATGGATGCTACAATAACTGCCTGTATTAAAACCGGAGACTTTTGTAAATGCCCAAGCACTTCCAGGATATTTGTAAGCTGAGGCTTTTTGCAATGGCAGTATCAAAACATTCATGATTTAATATATTTATAACATTTTAATTGTGACACGGAGATGGTGAAATATTTCATCAGCTGCCACTAAAACGGAACGTTTGTAACAAACACAATGTTATTTACTTTAGCAATGTGCAGTGATATTGACAGATTTATAAGTAATGTCACCTGCAGTTTACAGGCAGACTCCACCACCTTTTTTAATGGTCATTTACAGATGCACCTGGCTTAGTCGGTTGCACCTGGCTTAGCCGGTTCTTCGTCAGCCCCCTTTCCTCTGTCTGTTCGGGAAGAGAACCTCGGGCGATATGTGGCACGCGTTTTCATGCTCTTCGCCACCCAACAGCTTCGGTGAAGGTATTATGTTTTAGGCTGTCCTGTTGTCCCCTATATCCATTGGGCCGACTGCAAGTGTCATTTGACGGTTAAACATATGCTTTTAGAATGTCAAAGTTCCGCAGTCGTACGCCATAAATATTCTAGCAGTACTACATTGAAAGAGCTGTTCTCCAGTGTCGATGCATGCTGCATCCTTGATTTTACCAAGGAGAGCGGCTTTTACCGAGCCATCTAAATAACCTTTTAAATCAACCCAATCTTTTTTTCTAACACAATTCTTCATATTAACTATTTGGTTCACCTTATATTTGTCATTACTTTTTTTGTTTTTTATTTAATTTATTGTATTGGTTTTAACTTGTACTGGCACCGAATAGCCTACTTTGTGCTGATGGTGCCATTAAGAATATACTCACTCACTCACCCGACATTTTTGCCACGATGCCTCACGAACGGCTTGAACAATTTCGATAAAACTGACAGGGAATATTCATTAGCCCCTACTGATGAGCTGATTAGGTTCTGGAGATCAAAAGTCAAGGTCACAGCAGGTCACTGAGGTCAAATTTAGTTAACACCATATCTCACGAACTACTTGAGCAATTTCAAAACTTACGGGGAATAACCACTAGCTCCTACTGATGACCTGATTTTATGTTGGAGTCAAAGGTCAAGGTCACACCTTGGTTCAAGTATGTTGTGGCAAGTGCGTCCACGTCGACACGTTGGCATTAAAGTTCGTCTTTTTGTAACCCTGTCATCCAGTCAAGAGCATTGATGCATTGAAGGAAATGTTGGCTGACTGCAGTGACTGGAATCAGCTCTGCTATCATACACTTGTGCTGAGTTTTGGACTACGTTTGCATTGATGGTTTGGAGTGTGTGTGTTCGTGTGACAGGAGAAGAGAGAAGATGTTGAGTGGTTGTTTCGTTGTGTGCTGGCTTCACTCAAAGGTGCTTTGTACAACTCTGGACCACTGTTCGCTTTTGTTCCTGAGTTTTATGTCGAGGCCTGCATTAGTGCCTACAGTGCACTGAAGTCATATTTCACTCCGAGCCTGTTGTTGTCCGAGTCGCCTGGTGTGTGATTTGTATTTGAAGTTCATACTCCAGTTCTTAACCTGTGTGCCGCCTAACATGGGTTGACCCATGTAATGGCCGTAAAACACTTGTCGTTGTTGTTCATCATCCATCGAGTCCTTTAGCTTATTCAGTAAGGCAATGCCATGCTGTAGCTGTATGTAATGTGGCCACTGCCGCAGGGCCGTTGCTATCCATCTCTTGGTGAGGGTGTTCACCACATTGCTGGAGGTGCTGGACGATTAAACAGTTTCAGTCAGTGTGAGATCGGGAGGTCTGTCCTACATGGTAAGCCAGTTCTGGAACTGCCCTGTCCCATTTCTGATCATGTAATCACATGCTTGGAGCCTTTAGCGCCTCTGAAGTTACGACCATATGGCGCTATACAAATGTGTATATTATTATTATTATTATTATTATTGGGCCCCGCCCTTTGCAAGTTAGCAGGCTGTAATTGTGGTACACTATAATTTCTAGCTACTGCCAATGTCAGTTCCAACCGCCTTTCACCTGGCACCATCACCATTATACGTTACCTATTACCACTATTTTGTATTCACGAAACAAGTGATCATAAGCTACTAGCAGGTGGTGCTAACTGGGGGTGCGACGAGCCATCCTTAGTACCGGTGCTGCCCAAGCCGCCTGGGGGTGCTCAGCACCCCCAGGAGTCCCGACACTGTGGCCCTGCACTGCCATAGTAATTAATTTGCGGATAACGGCGTCGAAGGCGAGTGAACAGAGTTAGCTGTCAGTGATTGGTACGATGTATTTTTACACGTGATAGCCATAGTTTGTGTATGGTCAGGTTGTAGATGCCCCGTGTGCCAGTGTTTTGTGACTGCTTAAATGAAGGAAAGTTGACACAGTCTGCTTATGTTAAAGCCACTCTGTTGAATAAGATACGCAAACTGCTGAATTGTCGGTCCAGTTTATGAGTAACCATATGTTACGACGGCACCTTTCTATCTCACATTTAAGGCTGTTCATTGATAACTGATTTGTTTTTGAATAAAACCTTCAATGTGCAAGTATTCTCTGTCACCAACAAGTCTCCAAAGTAATTTGGCAAAAGGCCGCATCACCGACTTGTCATGCCTCGCAGCTAAAGTGCCGTTAAACTCTAACCAACCAGCCCCACAGCTGTGAATTGATTAGTCCGATCTTGACTCCAATGTCACACCATAGTTCCTTGGACTCAAGTGAGTCAGCCCCCACCCCCCAAACGGCATCTCGATCGGTTCAGCCATTATGTTTTGCACAGCTCAGCCATGTGCCCAGCACACAGACAGACACAGAGACCTTGCTACGTGCGACATCTGCTCATCTCAGGTGATGCTGCCTAAAATGTTTTGCATAAACTAAACTTAAGTTTTTTTGTCACTTTGTGTTGATTGAGAATAACGATTAATTAATTATGTTTCATAATAGTTGATAACTGTCTCTCGTATTGGACAAACTGGCAAATCACTACAGACTGCATGATTGTTGTTGATTGCCAGGTCATTCAGAGCTGCTGGCTGTTTATGCTGAGTTCATCTGTGTCAGTTTCTCTGACAGTCGTATTGTTAGTACAGGTAACATAGTCATTATTATGATGAACGAATGAGCTAAGTCATTTTTGTAATGCACTGATGCACAATTTCTCCAACAGATACACGATTATGTTATTCGTTTGAAGAGAGTGTTCCTTCCTTTGTGGAAGTTATAGATGTGAAAGGATTGCATTGTAGATGTGCGGGATACTCTGATACAAGCGCTTGGTCTTATCGTCTCTTATCCAGCATCACTAACAGCCCTCGAGAACGTTGACTTCGGAAGGTTTGTAACTTGAAATCAGTAAAACATGCATCTTATTTGGCAGTAACTGTCTAATTGTCATGTTAACGAGTTTTCTGCGTTTTGTACAGCGCATTACTGTTTTAAATTTAACGTGGATCGTTTGTAAGTGCTTTGTCTCACTGCAGACGTTTGGATCTGATGCGTTCACTGCTTGCACCTTATGAGAGCCGACCATGGGCACAGACCAACTGGATACTCGTGCAGATGTGGAAGGTAATGGCTTGTGCTGTCATATTTGTTATCACCACCTCTGTTTTCACTGCTACTTTCCAGGTATATGCACCTCCTTCCATCTAACAGACAGCATCAGAGTTATCGTGATAGTCTTGAGGTTAGGAGGGAAAATAATTACAACTTTTACTGTGCTGTGTACGACAGTTGTGCATAGTGATATGCACACACGTGGACAGTTCTTAAATTTGCATGTTGGTTTAGGTTTAGATTTCGTTTTTGTGTGTTTGCTTAGGTTCAGTATTGTTTGTGTTTTTCATGTGGTAGCTTAGAACATTTTATTCCTGTCTTGCTTGCTTTTGTAGTGTTGGGTTTTGTTTCTTGAGTACCAAGCCAAGAGACTGGCTGGGACGAACGTGTCTGAAACGAATATTCTGTGTCTAGTGGGACGTAAAACCTTATCTCAATCAGTGCAGGTAAACCTGGGTTAGCTGGTGTTGTTAGGTTTTCTTCCCCCACTTTTTCTGCAAGAGTATGTTTGTGCATTGGGCATAAGTATCATCACATTTTTAGTACTTATCAGCAGTGTATTGTATTAGCCGTATATGCAAAATATATGATTATTGATGGCCTGTCGTTGATGGTCTGCATTGCTGTTTGATGATTCTACTAACAATTATGATGTGATTGTAGGGCTGTGGATTTGCATACAGATACACATGCCTGCCTCACGTGGCTAAAGCAAAAAACAGATCGCAAGATGTCGGAATCAGTGGAACACGAAGTATGGATTTGTACACTGTTCTTTGATTCATTATTACTGGCCCGCCTACACGCAGTGTAGGGGCCAGTATTGTTTTGCTCGCTGTTCGTCTGTTGTCGTCGTCTGTCGGCATCTGTAACACTCCACGGCGCAATGTAAATCACCAGGGGCAGCATGCGGCGGGCCAGTAGTGTTACGTTTCGTCAGGGCGACATATTGATTTCATAGGTTTAAGCGTAATTGCTGTTGAGAATAGTACCTCATTCTGACATCTAACTGATGTTTGTCTGTTGTCATAAGTAATAAACACTTCAGTTGGGTCAACGTATGTTCTCTTTAATATGAGTGGCTAAAAATGTATTGATCCAGTGATCCAAAGAGGCTTTTCTAGGAGATGTACAGGGACCTAACCATGTCCGTGGTTAGTATTGAAAATTGTTTAGTTGACAAAAATTGAGAGTATTATGTACTGTTAATACAAGTAGTCGTAGTGTTGTGCTAATAATTACATTGACACACACACACACACACTCACGTCACTTGAACGGCCAATAATAAACTTTGGTTACCAAGTTACCTGTTTGTCTTATGGGGTGTTGATCGATGCACAGTTTTGAGCTGGATGTTTTTCATGATCTCATCCAGGGTGATGGGGTAACCACTATGTGGAACTCGTTTCTTTCTTTCACCATTAACTGACTCTCTGGCTATGTCACTCCGCTTATCATTTCCTCTCCAGTGCTGGTATTCAAGCAATCATCACATTGACAGCCAGTGTTTGTTATTAATCTCAGATACAATAACGGCATTGACAAAATGAAGGCATTTCAAGATGTGTTGTAGTTATACTGCTGCTGCTGCTTCGTTTAGTATTAAATGTCTTACTTACAATGTTGCAGAACCTTGTCCTTCGTCAGTTTTTCAGAATCATTTGCGCGAATATCTGGAGTCGGATTCGGAAGCTGCTACCAAGGTCATTGACACCATGCTCAATCAACTCAACTGGGCTTTCTCCGAATTTGTTCGTATATTACATGAGGTAGTTACTGACTGTGCTGCTCTAATAGTTCTGCTCAAATGGTTCTCTTGGCCTTTTATTAATATTTTAGTTATTACTGCCCGCGTACACATAGTGTAGGGGGCCAGACTAGTAACAGTCGCGGGCATCTGTCGTCTGTCGTAGTCGTCTGTCATCTGTAACACTGCCGGAGGGCGGGCCAGGTGCATGGGAATGCGGCGTGGGAATGCTGCCGGCAGTCGGGCTGGCTGTCCACCGGGCGCGTGGACGGTCGTCACGCCGGCGCATGAGTGGTCGGGCGGCCAACACTGCACGGCGGGCCAGTAGGGTTACGTTTCGTTAGGGTGACATCTTGTTTGATATCATTTGTTTGTCATTCATAGTTAGTGTTAATGTAGGCCTTTATTGTAGTAAGTTCAGTTGTGGTTAATAATTTATTAATTTGTTGCACTACTGAGCCATTTATTTCACAAATGCCAGTAATACCTTTATGTCAACATTATTTGTGACATGATCATTATCTTGTGGTCTCCTTCTTTCTGTAGTGATCTAAGCCATTGCTGTAGTCTTAATATATACTTGATAATTGTCACTGAATCAGCATTTCTTAACTGTGATTGTAATGAAGCGTAACAGCTTTTTTGGCATCAAAACTTTCATTGACAAGTCACAGACAGGTCATCTAAGACTTGTCTGTTTTTCTGCAATGTGTGTAAACATAGGCCTTAACAATTACCAGCCAGTCATCATACAAGGCGACGAAAACTGGGTTTAATTTTTGTTTATTTTATGCTATAGTATTTTTAGGTTTACTGATGCATGTCGAGTTTTGTCCTGTTAGTTTCTCGAATGCAGCCATTCTTGGCACTCGAGTGTTTTATGTCCTAAAACCTGAACTCAATCAGTCAATCAATCAATCAACCTCTGTTGTTATAACTTTACGTTATTTTGTGTAGTGTAGCAAAGTTATGTTAGTGATGATGTAAGGCAGCTGTTGTAGCTGGAGCAGGTTATAGTACGACCAGGTGGACTTCGGAGTCAGCTTGACGGACGACAGCTGAAGATCTGCTCGACGTGTTTTGACATTACCGTCGGCTTGCTGCGAGTGATTGAGATGATTGTCTGTCTACATCCTCAGGCATTTGTCGCTGGTGTCACGCACCACTCTGAGTTGCTGCTGCACCGACTGCTTCAGGCCAGTTATTATCCATTATCCACACGTGCTGATATATCGTTTACCGTTTGTGTTTTTGTGTGTTTGTGTGTGTGTTTGTGTGGTTACGGATTTCTCGCTGAGGATAAAGCTAGCGGTGTCACATTTTGTTCGGCGGTTCATCAGTGTCCAAGGCCGGGAATCACAATTTTTTGTGAACTTTGCTCCCCCAGAAGCCCAAAATCGGACGAATCGGCCAGCGTGCAGGCCACGCCCAGCGGGATGTGAACATTACCGTAGAGATGCACCGACGTAAACGTCACGCTAGAGATGTGCTGTTTGTGGAATATTCTGCAGCGCGTGGACATAGGATCGGCATGTGTGGATATAAGTCAGTCCCTACTGACGTACAGTATTTGTTTGTTTTTTGTTTGTGTCGAAACATACCTTTCTTCATTTGCCGCTGGACTCCTGGCAGAAGGCTGTTGCTCCTTTTATGCCAGTTAGAGAACTGCCAGGAGTCCCGTGGTGGATGAACAAGGATGAAGCCAGGCCACTGGTTTGGGCCAGTGTTTTGAGTTACCTCAGTGGTTTGAATTGATTTGTCGCCTTAACAAATAGATAATTTTCGATTTGGCACAAGTGGCGGTTGCAGGTCATAGACAAACATCAAAACTTAGTTTACTTGCCATATCTGTTTGGTTTCTTATTTCGTTTTCATTTTTGTTTACAGTTTTCGGCAAAATAACTATGCATAGAAGGTAATATAAACGTATGGTGCTGTGGGGAATAAATACAGACATTGCCAAATTAAGCTTTACTATTGAAGTGAACTCACTTACTGTTTAGTTAACAAACATTGCAAGTTGGGTGTACCAAATCAAATCCTATTAAATGATTTGCAGCATCCGTTTGAATCAAATATTTTTATTTCCTGCGAATCGCCCATCACTAATGCATACACTGCGTCGTAATATAATTTATAGAAATAGTAGAAGTTAAATTCATTTTGTGCCAATTTTTGTTCAACTTTTGGATGCGTTAATGTGATTTTATTATTTGTGTAGATGCTGACACAAGTGTTGAATCGAATATGTGATCCTGAAAAAACGTTTTACAGAATTGTTGTTCTTCGGTTACCAGGTGAACTGTTGCTTTTATGTGGCATTGTTTAATCAAATAACCAGCTGTGCAGATATACTGTTTTTGACAGTTGACAAAATTGGTCTTGACGAAAGACCTTATAGTTTGCAATGAAAACTGTGGTTGGTATTATTAATGCTGTTGTGTGGTACAGGTTTAGACTCTGTTGACCCATTTCCAGTACTTGGTGCGGTAACTGGAATTCTGTTACAGCTAGTCAACACCAGCTCTAAAGCAAGGTATACACTTGAGCATGGACTTGCTAATTCTGCAGACAGCTCTCATAAACTTTATTGTTATGTTTGCTCATTTGCAGGAATACGTCACTCTATCGGTGGAGAGCTTTATTTTAAAAATTAACTGATTACTTGATTGAAATATGATCATGGACTTCCTAGTTTGATGAAACTCGTAAATTAATTTTATTTTGTACCTGCACGGGTTTTTTTTCTGATCTGCGAGACATTTCTATTTTGTGTAGATGTTTATGTTTCAAAGTGTATTTTTTGCTCTATTTTTGTGGTCTATAACTTTTGTTTGTGTCTTAAATCTTATGTGAGAGTATTGAACTTAAGTTTTTTGTATGTGTATATCAGTGGAGTTAAGGAATTAGCGCCCCCTCCCTTAGGGGTGCAGCACTGGCTCAAGAAATGTGGCCAATGGTTGTTATACCATGGTTGGAGTCAGTATGTTGTGTTCTTGTCAGTGCTTTGACTGGTGGTTGGGCATTTTGGGTCGTCAAAAGCCGATGCCACGTATCTGTAAAGGTTCTCTTCTGGATTAGGTGGAAGAAGAAGACCAAGGGGGAACTGGCAAACTTCATGTTTCCTGGATTGTTAAAATGGAGGAGTTGATGTATGTTGGTTGTAGGCAGCAGCAGGTCGTGTCGGTTCTCATGTCTCAACCCGGCTTTCATCTCACCTGTATTGATTACCTGCTTGGATATGACACACCTGCAGCAGCAGCAGTTACGCCTAATCACACTGATGACTCGTTCAGCTTCATTGCATGTATGCTGCTTTGCTTTGCTGCATTCATACTGTACTGTTTTATAATGTATTCAGTGTGCAGCAGTGATGCTGCAACATTATCGTTTGTTTGACTTTATCGTCACACCAGAACTTCTTGGCAGAGCTGACAGAGCAATAAACAGATTGAAGATAATGTGGTGTGTGATAGCTGATAAAGAGGCATGAAGTTTATATTTCACTGCAGTAGATAATAGTATGATAACGATGACGACCACAATGATATACAGATTTCTATTCTGATCTAAGATCATAACATCAGAGTTGATGGGAGGTTATGTTTTTGCCGGCATTGGTAGATATGCAGTGTATGTATATATAGGTATATATGTTTGTGTACAACTTCCTGGCACCAATTCAAGTCTGATCGTCACCAAACTTCGTCAGTCATACCCTTGGCCAAAGGGGACGAGGTGATTAAATTTTGGAAGGTCAAGGTTAAAGGTCAAGGTCGGTGGGTGGGGGAGGTATGTGCTCTACTGAACGCCCTTCTAGTTGACAACAGTTTTAGTAAAGGAGAACACTAATAAATGATAACCAGGCTGACAATAAGTGCATGAATTATGACTTCCGACACTTTTTCCACGGGTTCTTTTATCCACCATTTGTTTATTTCTTTTTTTTGTTAACTCACAAAAATTGTTGGTTGATTTTCATGAAAGTTTGAGAATGGGTAGATTATCGACAAAGGAAAGCATCATTAAATTTTGGAAGTTAAAGTTAGGGTTTTGAATTATGGTTGGAATTAGGGTTAGGGATAATCATTAATGCACCTGCTGTTCACAGATGGTACAGTAGTCAATTATTGTGAAAAGTTAAAAGGAACTTTGGAAAACAACTTGTGGCCCAATGGGAGAAAATTTAGGCCGATGTATGTACTGCTCACCAGTAATGAAACTGTCCCAGTTTCAGTGCAGCAAGACAGTGGTGTGCATTCTACCATTCTATTGATTGTCCATAGCATCAAATGTGTTGATCTGTCTGGTTACCTCGGGTGTTTTTAGCTGTTTTTAGAAATTACTCCATATCTAGGTCTATTTCCTTTGCTGCTGTTGTTTTACTTTGCAGATGTCTTTGCACCTTAATTGTGCAAATGCATTGCAGGCCTGTGTGTATCACATGACTGTACTGTATGTATCTTTTAGGGCAATTGTTAGAGCACTCTGTGCCTTTTTGTCCTGCTCTACTGCACAAGCATATTGTCAACTGTTGTCAATAACTATTTTGAGCAAATAAATGATGATGATGATGATGATGATCTGATTTCTTCAATGAATATATTACTGACGTTCCAGTGACCCGTAATAGGCCCTCAAAACGAGTTTGTTGTAGTAGCTATAGTCATCTAGCTGTCATATGATGTGATGGTGATGATGCAGATGATGAAGTAAGTGACGGAGAAGTGCTGCAGGTTCAGCAGCTGGCAGAGACACTGCATGCTCATGTACACAGTAGTGATGTACAGGTGTGTGAGATACATAAGACAGGATGTGACAGTCTTTGTAACTGTTGTCTCTCATAAAAGGAGTTTAATAACAGCAATTGAGGTTGTAGAATTTTCAGAGAATAGCATGTACGTAACAGAATTTCCTCTTTAATTCGCTAGTGGTGTTTGGTGCTGTACCTTCTGTTAATTAATTTCTGCTTTTGACCCCAAATATTGCATAAAGTGGCTATTGCATAAAATGAACCTTGTTTACGTTTATATTTTGATAATATTATTTTAAGATAGCAAAGTTGTGATCTTAAGATTATCTTGAGATTATCGTTAAGTTTCTCCTAAGTTCATGAACTAATTAGATCGCCCGTTCTGCAAATGTGATCTTATGTTTTGCGCATGTTTTTTCTATTTATCTGTCAACTTACTTTCTCCGACGTCCGTCAACTGACATTCTCAACACTTTTCCACATGACGTGGCTTTAACCCCAAAGGAAGCGCTGCTATGCCAATTTCCTAAAAGTGCCCCGAAAACGAAAACCCCCAAATTTGGCCCAATTTCGTGTCTAACTGCAACATATTAAGTGCTGTCACGCGTAATGTGGAAGGAAAATACAAAACCAAAAACCATGGAGTATTGTGATTATCGTTCAGTTTCTCTTAAGTTCACGAACTAGTTACTTTTATACAAGGAAAAACGTACTTGTTTATCGATGTTTAAACCTTCGATCTGAGGTCTTCATCAGGACTGACTTCCAGTTTCTGTCTTCAGTACTTGTCCCTTATGTGGCTCAGTCTTAAGTTGCATAAGTAATGACCGTTTTCCAGGATTTCTTCCTCCTCTTGTTCTGAAGAGAAAGTTTGGGGATAAGTGACACAGAGTTTTATACCTTCACCATCCGACAGTATCGGCAAAGGCATTATGTTCTTAGGCTGTCTCCTATTGTCCCATATGTCCGTTAGTTCGTCCATTCATTTGGTCAGATATTGTTATCATGATATCTCATGAACGGCTTGAACAATTTTGATAAAACTGAGAGGGAATATTCACTGGCCCCTACTGATGACCAGGTTCAATTCTGGAGGTCAAAGGTCAAGGACACAGAAGGCCGTCGCTGTCAAATCTTGTGATCACTACATCTCGTGAACTACTTGAGCAGTCACAATGAAACTTACAGGGAATAACCACCAGCTCCTACTGTTAACCTGATTAGATTTTGGAGGTCAAGAATCAAAGGTCAAGGTCACACATTGATTCAAGTATGTGGTGGTAGAGGCATCCACGTCGACACCGGGGTGTCGAAGTCTATCTTCTAGTTTATACATCAGCTGCCGTTTTCATGATGCAGTGGAAAATTATCCACCTTTCTCGTTCTTTTATGCTTTGTCACTAGACCCCTGAGGAAAGGAGCATTGGTCCTTTACACCGGGTCTTTGGCGCCAGTTCATTTGGGACCAGTGACTGCTTTGACACTGATGGTTGGGTGACGGGTGGAGCATCCGACCCTTAAAAACCCCTGACACTTATCCGCCAAAGTTCTGATATAGAACAAGTGGCGGATGAAACTGAGGGAAAACTGGCTGATCCAGGTTCATCAGGCAAATGATGCTGGTAGAGATTCTGATGAGTCTGCTGTGGAGAAACGAAGACACTAGAGATATATGTTAGCCTGTTGGCTGCTGTTTCTGTTGGAATGTGCAGGAAGTGCCTGAAGATTTGCTGTGCAACATTTGTTATGCTCACATCAAGTCCGTGACATTTCTGCCTTGTCGTCATCAATCTTGCAGGTGAGCATAACGTGACTACTAGTTATCATGATGATGATGATGATGATGAGGAGAAGGAGGAGGAGAAGGAGGAAGAGGAGGAGAAGAGAGGGATTTACAGACTGGTCATAACTTGTGCTTTTTGCAGCTGTCTATTCTCTATGCATGTAATGCAGTGTAATAACGACAATTTTTCAGCGATTATAGAGGTCAGCCTTAGTTAGCCGGCACCCCCAGTTAAGAACTGGAGTATTTTATTGAAGCGGTATAGTATGAGGTAAATGTCAGTCTTTATAGCACATCGTTTCGTGGCATCCCTATTGCATTGAACATTCTGCTACTTTGCGTGCATGGACAGAGATAGTCTGGGAGAGAGTTGCAGACTGATGGACGAGCCACAACATAAGCCTGTCACCATTTGTGCTGAGCCAGTAGCACATTATGTCAGTAAGGTGATGGTTGATGGTTGGCAATGTAGCATAATGACAATGGCGATAGGCGTATCAACAAAATTCTTCTACATTGTTAGTACTGGGATGGGTGACTTTCTTCATGCGGGTGTACCCAACCACCCAGGCCAACTCAGCCTGGCCATCCCTCCGTGGGTAGGTGTAATGAGTACTGGCGATGGTTTCGGCCACTGCTAGAAAAGGAACAGCTAGTTCTGTGTAACAGTAGGCCGTGTTACCAGGACTGCTGGCATACTGATCTTCGGTCATATGCTGGCTTAGTTGGGTCTAACAACCCTCGCTGGCTCAAAGCGCCACAAAAGGGGATGAGCTCCCTCGCAAGATACCTTCAGTCTGTGCAAAATCTTCTTCTTATCTATATATATAAAGTTGTCGCGTCTGTCTGTCCAAGCTGCTGCGTCTGTCTGTCTGTGTGTCTGCATTACGGATTTCGGAAAAACGTGCAGACCGATTTCAATGAAACTTTGCATGGTTCATAGGGGTCATAGGGAGACTTGAACGGATAAAAAACATCCGGAAAATTTCGACCCTTAATGTGTAAAATTTTGGAAAACGGTGCAAAATTGCCTACGTGGAGAAGGTCCCCATGGGTGACGCAGGCTGGCGTGCGCAAACGCTACCGAGGCGCCGAGAGGTATGGTGTGTGGGCCAGCAGTCTGACTTCCCGGCTGGCCTTCGGCCGGGTAAGCCGCTAGTTATTAATAGTTTAGCGTCATCAGTAGATACTAGTATTTAAAGTCTGGTTGGATTTGGATTGCAGGTGATTGTTATATTTGTGTGATTATCGATTGTTCAGAGCGTGTATTGAGCATCAGCGGATGAGCAGAAACGAGTGCTTCTTCTGCAAGGCAAAAATAGAGGAAGTTGTTAATGCAGATCCTGATGCTGGTGTTCAGCCATAGTGTCAAAATTGCATTATTCTTAGGTTTATTTATGTTGTTATGTATCTGCTCGTTGTTGAGTGTCTTGCCAAGTTGCCAACATGATTCAGAATCAAGTCCCATCAGCTGTCAATCAGAGCAGATTTTGCATGCTCAGTGTGTTATTTTTCAGATTGTGATATACACATGTCAGATAAGCCAATTTTTTGCTGTGTGGTAAGCTTTAAGCCATAGTTCCTGCTTTCAGATCGTGGTCTTTGTTAGTTTATTAATGTGTGCTATTGTATTTGCGTTTTTGACTATTCGTTGTCAACAAACCGGTTGTGAGATAGAATATGATGAGACCGACACATGAAGTCCACATGACATGTTGTTGTTATTATTCAGCAGCTAGGCCGCGTAGGAGAAATTTTCTTTTACTCGGCCTAGCTGCTGAATACAGATCTCGATGGTGAGTGTGATCAGCAGTTGTCCAACGACCATCAAACTTTTACGACACTCACCGACGAACTACGTTGAGAGCGCTTGAGATGAGCAGCCGTTCCAGAGATATGGTTGGTGCCCACCAGAATATGTATGGTTCACGTGACCTAACCACGCCCCTTTGAGGGGTGGTTTGCCTAGCACTGGGCTAGCACTTGCTACAGTCAACCTGCCTACCAAATTTGAAGTATCTATCTCCAGTCAATACAAAGATATGATAGGCGATACAAAATGTCGAAATGGTGTGGTTTCGGGTAGTTAGGGTCACTCAAGGTCACTGGAAATAGCACCAGTCGATTGAGCACATACGAGTTCTTATTAGCGTTCCATAGTAACTATGTCCCTATCTTGCACCGTTTCTCAGATATAGTGAAATATTGGTCGAAAATCGTCGTTTGAACTTAACCCACCTCTATTTGGCGCCCTTGGAATTCCCGCTGGAATTTCGCTGAGATCTTTCGCGTCAGAAAACTGAGAGTCCCTGCGCTATGGTATGGCATTGTTTGCATGATTGAGTGCCGGTTTGTGACAGATAGACGGACGAACAGACTGATGCACCATCCGTCTGTTCGTCCGTCTGTTCGTCCGTCTATCTGTCACAAACCGGCACATGGACATGACGACAGCATATACCACGCTAGCATAGTGTCGCTCGTCAGTGATTTTAAATGATTAAAATGTAAACTGTTATGCGTTTTAGTAATTGCATGGTGAATTGATAATTTTTAAAATGTACTATAGTTAGTACAAGATTATTGTGTGCTAAATTATTAAGCATATGAGAAAATGAGTAAGATATGAAGAAGCAGGACTAGAAGCCTACAACTTCTGGACTGTAATAGGATGTTAACGTCCAGCCAGATCACAAGTCTGGAAACACGCCTCAGAAATGGCAGCAGAGTATGCTTAGTGGATGTTGTATATAAAAGTTAACCAATGATGAAATTGAAGGAAAGTGGGTCAGACAAGTTGGGGAGAATTCTGAGAACAGAAAACTGTTGACTGGGCTGCTTAAAACACGTATGAGTGATAACAGGATACCAAAGCAGGCTCACGAATTGCAGGTGGAATATTTTGCATTGGACGAGGGAGACCATGGAAATATGGAGAAGTAGACTTGTAAACACCTGAGGGAGTTGGAACTCAGCTGCAGGCAGCAACAGCTGAGGACGACAGTAATGGTATCAGCATGTGGCTTAATGTGTCATGGATGTAAGACAAATCAGTGTCACGGTTGAGGTCAGATTATTAAATTAATACAAATTAAACTGCTGAACTCCTATGCAGTTATTTGTACCAACATATAAACGTTTAGTGCCCGAACTACTGCGAGCTGCACTGGACTGGCCAGGCCTTACAGAGTCAGAAGCTTACAAAATAAAATAAAATAACCTGAAAATAAATAAATGATTAGACACTTTGTTTTGAGATGGCACTTAAAAGTTGTAGTATAGACTAATTTGTTGTGATATCTGGTTGCTGTGAGTGTGTTTTAAACATAGTTACTGCTGTTATGTACAGGAGTGGAGTGTTTGTTTTGTGTGTTGTTAATTGCTATGTATTTAGTCAAGTGTTGCGTTATTTCTGCACGGTTTATTTCTGCATTCATTACTGGCATAGTTTTATTGTTGTCTGTGGTGTTTTTTTGCTTTGTAATTATTCAGCTGACTTCATGTAAATAGATGCAGTGTCTAAAGTTTCAATAGCAGTAATCAACGTCGGGTTAGCTGCAGGAGGTTGAAGTGTAACCATTCAGCTGTGTAACATTTACAGTACATATCTGAAATTCTGTGCTTTTGTAAACCCACTCTTAACTGGACATGTAATTGTAATTGTCATTTTTAAATGTAAAATATAAATTTAAATAATGTTAACTGACAATTCTCCAATCACATTAATAGATGTTACATTCTTTTTAGAAGTACTCTGTTCAAAACTTACATTCGTTAAAATAAAATTTTCACAATAAATTATCCTTTAAAGGCATGATGTGACTTAGATTGTATTGAAAGTGCTATGAAACTAACTAACGAACCATTTAGTGTCCTAGCAACAAGATAGACTGACAAAGTCTAGGGGCCCCACAGTCCCAGGGGCACCTAAGCAGAGGCGGTTCTAGCGATTAGGCCGGGTAGGCCGTGGCCTACCCAAACTAAATTTTGCCCCACTTACACCACTCCTGTTGGCTTACCCCAAATTTGCTTGGCCCTTTGACTGGCCTACCCATATGAAAAGTCTAGAACCGCCCCTGCACCTAAGTTCCAAGAAAAAGTTTTGTTTGGATTTTGCAGTCATTGCATATCTATTTAATATTAATTTTTCCTTGGTGAATCTATGGGATTTGTAAATTTGTAACGTAAAGTAATGTAGCCATGCTACTTAAGGGCAGTGAAAGGCAAGTAGACTTAAGGGAATGAAATATGTGTAGGAAGTTTGTATCCATGCCACTGTTCACATTTTTATGCTCATTCTCTGTGACTATATTTTGTGGTGTTGCCGTGTGTATTTATTGTCTTTCTGCTGACAGATCACTCTGCTTATTTTCTGTGCATGTGATAATTATACATGTTGATTAGATTTGGCCTAGATATTGTAAATTTGCCTTAGCACATGCAGATTAAGACTTCCATTGATGACAACTTTGCAGACAGCGTTGATCCTTCAGTGCTATTACACTGTTGGTTGGACCTATAATGTGTCAAGTGGGACGTTAAACCCTACAATGCCATGCCTGTACTGCTGTCTTGTTCATGGGGTTCTTGCCACTAACATTCAGGATACTTAGCTTGCAAAATATCATAGACTTCATTAAATGTATAAATTTGTGTGATAAATCATAACACTAAAGGTGCAGTGTAACCTAAAGCTCCGTTAAATTGAAACCAACCAACTGTGGATTTTTGCATTTTAGTGTCTGAAATTTGTTCGTTTAATAGTATATAAGGTTATATTCTTAAAATTTTAGAAGGAAACATGGTAATATTTTAAAAAAAGTAATTTTGATGTATATTTGATGAATTAGACACAAACTGAGGCCTACTGAGCGGCTTAAGCATTATTGGCTTCACTGCTGCCACGTCGTCAGTGACTAACGTGGAATATGCAGTTTGCAGCATAAGGAGTTGTTTTGATGAACCATGTGATGAACGCATGGATAAGAGGAAATGACGTAGTATTATACAGTGTGAGTCAAAAAATACACCGACTGTTGAGTATAACATCAC
>Ga0209780_1000499_pt1 | contig 21061 bp, 12 predicted proteins | sample WorMetexBAHAMAS2_FD_187384 | JGI IMG/M metagenome (GOLD analysis project Ga0209780, IMG submission 187384) | Marine gutless worms symbiont microbial communities from Max Planck institute for Marine Microbiology, Germany - Inanidrilus exumae... | ecosystem: Host-associated > Annelida > Digestive...
ACCTGACCATTTCCGGCTTTACTTCGCTCAACGGCTTGATTTGTTTACATAGTGTGTTAGACAAAGCCGGCTCTCAGTCGGTTTTCAAACGCACTTAAAATCCTCGCATTTTCATTCATTCATTCATAATTGATTACAGGGCAGCATAGCCTTAGGTATGTTTGTGCAAAAATTCATCAATTTTACCTAACGATTCAAACGTTATACCACAATAAGCTACGGGGCCAGTAATTATGCCTCTTCGTGATGCAGTGCGTTAATTATTCATTCATTATCATGCATCAGTTTAAATCAGCAGTAGGCCTATTGTTTGTGTCATTGCATTTGAAAATATGCCAGAATACTTTCTACGGAACAGAGCATCCTTTAATTTTCACCACAGAAGAAAAGAAGCAACAAGGAAATTTTGATCAAATATTTTAATGGAAATCCAGAAGTTGTAATTTTCGTACAAGAGTGTATATGAAGCTCATATTTATTTTGCTTAGTGAAAGATAACTACACACTGGAATACAAATGTTAGTTTAAAATGCTTACGTTATTATGTTTATCAGGTACTGCAGTAAAAAAATTCGAGAAGCTTAGCATCTCAGAGGGACCGCGCGACGTGCTATGTCAGTTGCAATATTGTCAATTACTGCACAAGTATACAAAAATCCCATGTAAAAGGCCTGCAATGCGTGACTGACCCTGAAGGTCACCCAAGGTCATCGGAAATGGCGCGATTCTATAGGCCATGTATTACTTTCTAATAGTGATGTGTAGTAACCACAGTTTGGCCTAGTAGTAACACACCATACGAAGTTACTCTACGTCGAGCCCGGCTAGTACTGAGATGTGTGACCGTTTCGCGGGTATACCGCCATCCAGGTCCACTCAGCCTGGCCATCCTTCTATGGTTAGGCGCAGTGACTACTGGCGATGGTTTCGGCCACCGCTATATCATATAAAGGTAAAGGCTTCCCATACTCGTTACCGAGCGTTGGGCCCGGAACTGATCCCGGTGTACAGGCAGTCAGCCCGCAGGTAACAATAAGCCATCCACCCGGCGGTAGGCTGCCATTACTTTCCGCCAGGCCTGCGGTTACCTTGCCAGCCGCAGAGCATCACCGCCCCTATGCCGATACCAAGTTGTACTGCTTGGTGACAGAGGCACATAGGTGTGAACAACTTGCTCAAGGTTGTTACGCAGCTTTGCCCTGAGTAGGAATTGAACCCACGATCTGTTGATTGCAAGTCCAACGCTCTACCCGTTGCGCCACTGCGCCACCTGGCTATATTATATACAAAGGGAAAAACAGCGAGTTCTGCGTAACAGGAGTTCCTGTTACGAGAACTGATGTTTATCTGGACGCTTAAAGATGTTGGCTGTTAACTGAGCCGGCTATCCGGCCGACGAAGGTCGTATGGCTTAATTGGGTTTAGCCCTTGCAAGCCGCGTTGTCTATACGAATCTTCTTCTGTTCACGCTGACCGCGTCTATAGAGGTAAGCTCGGTAAGCGTAATGTAACGGTCTGACGTCCGTCCGTCTGTCTGTCCCGTCTTTTTCTAACCTTAATAGAGCGCGAGGCGCAAACTCAACGTGAATCACCAGGGGGCAGCACGCGACGTGGCCAGCGTACATTTCCGTCCGAGTATTACGAAACTAGGCGGGCATACTGTATGCCCGCCTAGTTTCGTAATACTCGCATACTTGTTACCAAAGCTGTAGTAAAACGTATTGCTTGACTTTGACTTTGACTTTCTCTGGACACTGAAGTGGTCAAGAAAAACTCGTTCAGCAGTAATGCCTGCATTCGTGACTGACAGAGAAAACATTAGAAGTTAGCACTCACAAGAGTGCAAAGACCCACGCCGGCAATGTTTTTGTGACTCGTGACCTTGGCCTTTAACCTTCTTTCTAAAAATAAATGGATTTCCAGGACTCATAGTGGAACATTGCTATGTCAAGTTTGGTGGTTAGCTGCATCGGTTTTTGAGACATCGTACAGAAAAGTAGGCAGACGCACAGACAAAACGGAGATAATAACCCTACCACCGTAACTGCCGTCGGACTGGGCAAAAGGCATACTTTAAATTCGAGGAAGTGCAGTCGGTCCTTTACTCAAATTCTTCATATGTCACAGTTTACTCTTGTTTGTCCAGAGAACGCGACGGTTGAGAATGATTTCATGAATTTCTCAGTCAATTGATTTTACCGCCCGACGCTATGCCGGCGCGGTGTATGCTAGCCTATGGCCATGTTTTCGTCCGTCTTCCGTCTGTGTGTCTGTCCGTCAAAAAAAGCGGTGTTTTATCAATACGGCTAAATATAGGTCTGCCATCACACAAGCAACACTGCGGGACTCTAGTTTTGCTGTTATTGACGAAATTTCAATTGGATCACCGGTTGTCATTCTAACGGAGGAGCAAAATACAGATGGGGTGGGTAAAACAGTAAAAGAGTGGGGCGCTAAGAAAATGCTGAAAAATATACTGTGAAACAATGGTGTAGGAGTGGAATTTAAACAGAAGTCATGACTTTAAAAGCGAAGTCATTTTACACATTGTAGCAGATAATAATGAGTCATCCCGGTTTCCAGTTTCTACTACTGTACCATAGAATATTTAACATTATAACGGTAAAACAACTTTTGTTGATGATTACCTTAAAATAGCAGTAAAACCAGTGTTTTGTCACACTTGTATTGTTATTAACACCATCAGAGTGAAAAAAAATTGTTGTGCAGTTATTTTGGTCCACCTTGTTTATGAAGTACAGAACGCAGATAACGACGTTCAGAACCGGATCTGTCGACAAAATTTATGAAGTTTACGCAACAAACGACTGCATTATTGCCAGAAGGGCGACAACAACGTTGCCAATTAATAGCTACTACAATCTATCTACCTGATAAATAGGCCGAAAATGAAAGCAACTGCTCAAATTGTCCATCTCTAGTACAAACGCAAGCTCTCAGACGTTTGTGCAATTTATTCGTAGCTTCATCAATCACAGTCTGCTGCACTAACACCTTCAGTATGCGCTGGCATTCCACAATGGATGTGAGGATCCCAACGTATGGATGTGCGCGTTAACACTGCCTATGACCCCTCTACGTCCGGTAAAAATTTGGTGAACATTGATCCAGTAACTCCTGAGTTTTGCAAGCGCGTTTGAGCCGGGCGGGCTACACGCTGGGCTTTGCCACACATCTAGTATAATTATTATGTATAATTTCCTTACGAGATAGATCGGCTGTAGCATGTTGACTGTCGCCCAACGACAGCGGCGTCGGCTGTTCTTCATCGGGTGATTCCTTCGTCAACAGTTCCTCTTCCGCAGTCGCCAGATTGAACATGAGAACAACGAGGAGAACAGCAGTCAGACCTTTTTCACGCCACATCCTGTACGCCAACATTCAGCTTATCAACCAAAACCAACGGCATGATCAATTACAGTATGCCACATAATGTCTGAAAAATTTCTCTCCCTATAACATCTGTTCTGTGAACAAGACTGTTTAGTATTTTATGATATATTACAGTGCAATAAAAAAACGAAATATAACAAAGTGTAACAATTTTATCGAACATTTAAAATTGTAATGATTTTAATCGACATTAACGATTAGAGAAACAGGTATAACTAGATGTATGGCAAAGCCCAGCTTGAGCCCGCCCGGCATTCTGTTGTTCTAGACTGTAAGTTCGTACGTGCCATTATATAACACGTGCCACAGTTTGCCTGCAGTCTGTTATATACCGTCCATGCTGTAAGGCTGGCAGTGTCTCCCAATGCCAAAATTTAGGGTGTGGGCAAAAACTCGCCAACTGTTCTCAGCCGTTTCTGGACCAATGTTTACCAAATTTTGGGCACGTAGGCGAGTCCCTGTAAATTGACAATTTTCTTTCCGATTGTTAATATCATGTTTCCGTTGCAGAGATATGTTCGGTCAAAGTTCAAAGTCGGCCCCCAAAAGCGAACTTTTTGCCCCAGCTCGTGGGGTACGTGCCTGGGGAGTTCGGACCATATTTTTTCAAATAGCGGTCATAAGTAAATAATGTGACCAAGTTTGGTTGAGATCTGTTCAGTGACCGCAGAAATTACGCGTCGAGAAAATAAAGAAGTAAGAAGGTAGAAAGAAGAAACCACAGCGGTAAAATATAAACCCTTCGGCATCGCGGTGCCGTGCGGGCTAACAAATTTTTAATTGTTATCGCCATTCACTTTTCTTCCGTCTTGACATAGGTAAACTATGGCGTCATATATCAGAATTAAATGCTTCAATCAAAAATTATTATCAGGTGTCTCAAACTTAACTGCTACTAAATGTGTGCATATAAAAACAGTAAAGAACAAAGAAATTAATAAATATACACTGCGTGACCAGCCTTGATTTAAGTACTTGCTGAAGTCTTCAACGAGGTTTTCCTTACAAGATGTTCGTCAACGACAATTTAGACCAAATATACGGTATAAAGACGGCGCCTTTGGTAGCTCTGTGTAGTGCTTATGACAATGTCGAGTCACAGGTTTGCAGTTAGCCTAATTCTGTCGCCAATATTGATCACTGAACCGTATATAGAGAAACGTAGCGAATGCGCTTTATGCACAAAATAGGTTAAGCTCTAAGTGGACCTAGAAGCCTAATGACAGTGATGGAATGTCACCGAGGATGCATTCAGAAAAGTCTCAGCTGTCGCCGACAAACTGCGCGGCGCTCTGCGTCACGACAACGTGTTGCAAACAAAAGTGGACGCTCAGTGTGACGATCGCATTAAGTTCACAACACCCGCGACGGTGAACATGTTGTGACGAAAAGCAGAAAAATCGGCGAAGTTACGAGTTTGGCAGAGGAAATTATCCTTATTTTTGAAGATACCCAAACTCCCTTTTAATACACTGTAAAATAAGCCAATGGGGCCTTCTTGCTAAAAAACAACCATTTCGATAGAAGACCGGCTTCTGATAAACAGATGAACAGACAGACACAGAATGGACAGACAGACAGACTATCGGTCTGAAAATGGTCAAAATATTCAGTGAATTGTTCTCATAATATTTGATTTATTGACATAAACGTGTTCCACGATGAGTCCTGGAAATCCATTTATTTTGGTGTCAAAAAGTCAAAGGTCAAGGTCACGAGTCACAGAAACATTGCCCGCGTGGGTCTTTGCAGTCTTGTGAGTGCTGGCTTGTTCTTGTTGTACAATATGGATCTTGTACTTCTTGCGATATTTAGTAGCATACCGGACCGGTGTGTCTCGAGATATTAGCGTCGCCTTATTGATTGCAGCTCTGACCTCGGAGCCATAGTACAACGGAAGAAAGGTGAGGAGGCGGACTCATAGCCTTTCTTCCGGTGTACTATGGTTTATTGAGGCCCGAAAGTTCTACGCAAATTTCCGATCTTCTGAGACTCACTGAACCATAAAGCCCAGGTACATAGGCTACCCGGGCCACTTTCGATCAGAGGTCGGTCGTGGATAGGCCTACCGTGTGTGCATTAACATCTGAGTCCGGAATTTGCTCGGCCACGGTAGGCCTAGGCCTATGATATGCGCCAAGCCTGATCTGTGCAAGTTGCCGCATAGGCATAGCCTAATTTTTGGCTTATGTTTTATTTATTTTTAAATAACAAATCATTATTATCTTCCTTAATAACTCCCTAACAGTGGTTTGTTACTCGTGTAGTCTACTGGTTCATAGTAGGCCGATCAATCAGCGTCGGAAAACATCTGCGTTGGAAAAACAAAATCGTGCGTAAAAACGTAGTCTGTAGGCCTATGGCCTATAGTTAGACGCGTAGCCGTATTATGCCTAAAAGAGTTCCTTGTCTTGTCGTATGCTGTACCTAATCCACTGCACTCTTATGAACGTAAGGCTATTGTAGACAGCAAACTTCGTCCCCGGTGACGCCGCCTAGCGAACTTGACCAAACGTAATGATGTCTTTGATTGTGCTCATTGTCTGCATGAAAACATGACGTCATCCACATAACAGCACTTTATTATAATATGCAGTAGGCTACGTAAGTAGGCCAACATAACGTACCGCACTATCGTCAGAAGAGGAAGTGTGCGGATAGACAGAGAGACAGAGAGACATACATCATACATGTATATACCTATACAGACAAGCTGATCGCAACGCAAGTCTTCGCATGCACCCCCTACAGGAGGCGAAGTGATTAATTTCATATTTGCACAAAACTGTTTGTTACGATGCACAAAAAGGGGCATGCACATGATTCACATCAGTCTTTGGCGCTGACATTGTTAGACTCTGGCTAAAGCAGACGTCATTATGACGTAATAATTGCATTTCTGCAGATAACAGCAAAGTAGAGAACTAATAAGTATCGTCTTGTACACGAGTAAATGTCGGAAAGTATAGCAGGTAACTGACATTAGGTATATAGAAACAAGATGAAGAAATCATCCGAATACAGAGAGTGTCCGACCCTGGAGGTCCTTGATCCAGTCTGTCAGCGTTCGATTTACCCGCCAATTGACGACTACGTTAAAGAGGCGACGGCAATAGCTCTGTGTGGGGTCAAGCCGAGCAAGACTCGTGAAAGGTCGCATGAGTGGCTGGAAGTAATTCGTGGACAGACGTACAGACAACCCGGCGTTCTTATCAACAACTGGTTCGAAGAAGGTCAAGACATTGTTGACCTGAAGAGCGAGAAGTGTATCTTGTCAGACGTACGTTGTGAATTATGGTCTGTCATCATCGTCATTATCTGACACGTCGCGGGTTGGTTTGTTAGTTGGAGTTCAACGTCCTTTTTCAGCATGCATGACGGAGTAGCTCAACGCCCGTTCTAATCTGTGCGACGTTTGCTTGCTATAGCCGGTTTTTGTGTTCTATATACAGTAAACTGCTGTCCTGCGTGGCAGTTTTTTATTCGGTTATTTGCGTGAATTGGGTATTATTGCGTACGACAATGACAAACAAAACCATTGTTTGACCGCATCTCTTGCACGCAGTACATGACAAGCGGCGTATTGCTACAGATGTCACACGGAGCGTGATGTGTGTGTATGTGTTGGGCACACGGGTGAGCTGTGCAAAAACGGGTGAACCGATCGAGATGCCGTTGAAGGGGTGCGAATGACCGGTGTTGCTCAGAGGAACCATAGATCGGACAAACCCATTTGCAGCCGCGATGGGTGAGAAGTCGGCGATGCTGCCTTTTGCTAAGAATTTAGGCCCGCCTACTTTGGGCACTAGTTGTTATTAGCCCGCATCGCCTGCAAGCAGTGCATAGATGCGGCCTACTGCAGTACTGCTACAGATGTTGCATGTAGTGTGGTCTGTGTATCTGTATGTCTGTGTATTGGGCACAGAATCCCAGACATGTTGCTAGGTCTATTATTGTAACAATCTTAGGTAAGCTGTTACATACATCACTTCTCTGAAGTCAGCGCCATGTTGAGCTACAAATGTGCGCAGTCCTTCTAAAGCAATAACTGTAGTGTCATAACTAAAAGAACGAGGCGCATCAACTGTCTATAGCAAAACAAACAGAACGTATTAATTGGAAACCACTCTGATAAACGGAAGGTTATACGTAGACCTGTCGGTCGTTACGCAATCGACGGTGATCTATACATTGTTGGAAGCTGGCAACTGACCATGGTTTTTTTCAGAACTTTTAATATAATGACGCTAACTTTAACCCTAACGTCGTTCTGCGAAAACGAATGTAAAGTAGCACAAACATGTGTTGAATGTTACACAGCTTGATGTGAATTACGAAACGACGTACAGGAAGAGTTACGGCGACATTAGGGGAGTCAGGACCGTCCCTACGGAACTCAAACATCTCAAATGTACGTATCATTCGTCATGGTCATCATCGTCAAAATCGTAGTCGTTTTTTTGTTGGAAAAAATGATTAAACTAGAAAGTCCCCATTGGAGGTCGCACCGAGCACTTTATGGCTGGTTACTTTTTACAGTTTCCAGTTCAGGTCGGCTTTTTCAGACGTTCCTGGAACTAGTTTCCCAATTTCACTTTCAGCCGAAAAAAAGACACTTTTCCTCGTGTGATCTTGAACTTTGGGCTATGATCATGTCGTTCGGAAGTTATCGTTCGAACATACGTGCACTCAGGCACACACAGACACCCAACCGACTATCCACATGACCACAAAATGGTCCGTAATGGAAAAAATCAATGACAGCAAAAGGACACCAGGCACTAGACGCAATGCTGCAAGAGTTGTTCTAGGAACAATAGGCCACGTTGATCGAAATGCGATTCATCATCATCATCATCATCATCATCATCATCATCACCTTCGTCATAATCATGAGCATGCCAATGCTGGAGCATATCGTCAAAAAATGAGCTAACAGAAAGCGACGTTTGTATCGACGTCATTAGGCTATTTATCAATCAAACATCAAAATACCGACGTATTATGAAGATGACAGTGTGATTGAACTTTTCTGTGCACCAAGAAAATAATGGCTACGTAGGCTAAATGATAGCAGTACTGCATTAACCGCAATAAATTAATTAAAACAATCTTAAATACTCAGGTTGGTATTCTACTGTGATATGCTTGCAAACGTTTAAAGCGAATTACAAAATATACTTTTTGTATTCATCAATCAATAATACTTTATCAATCAGTCCGTTCATTTCAGGCAACGATGGCATGCATCTCTGTCTGTCCGCGAGGATATCTCCGGAACCACACGCGCGATCTTTACCGAATTTTTTCTGCATGTTGCCCAAGGCCGTGGCTCGGTCCTCCTCCGGCAGGGTGACGAAATCCCAAGGGTAAGGGGCAGTTTTGTGGGTTTTCTTCCACACTGACAATGCATTGTACAGCACAGCACTTGGGACCTATACAAAAACGATGGAGATGCCGTTTGGGATGATGAGTGGCTTGGCCCGAGAAACAGTGCGTTACGTGTGGGTGACAATCCCCGAAGGGGAAAGGACAATTTTGTGGGGGAGAAAACATGTTCCCACAAGCTTAACACCCCCTATGATTTGCGAATTGTACTGGTCCATACCGCTGCGTGCACAATTAAGGTAGGGGCAGACGCTTGATTGCAAGCGTTGGACGAGTCTATTAACGGCCGCAAAGGAGAGTTGGATTGTACACCGTAGGTGAAGTCTGAGATCTACGATTACCTTGTATAATTTAGTAATCTTCTCTTCCGAACGCAGTAATTTGCTTCAGGCTGTGCGAAGGTAGGAGCTCTTCTGGCGTCCTGTACTTTTAGGTGTTAAAGCGATTTGACTGAATGATTCTACCTACACGTATGGTTCCGAATTTTTCGGCACTTTTAGGGGAAAAAGACTAAAAACCTGTTTTATGTAGCCTACCAAGAGCAAGTCACATAGCTATCACCACGAAGTGCGTCTGACTCGCTGGCGAAGAACGGCGCTATGTAAGTGACATTTGATTGGCAGATTGACTAATTATTTGATTGACTGCTGCCGCTGTAGATCGTTTTTCTCACGCATTCCCACGTCACCAGCCGGAGCTCGACTCTGCGTACATGAAGGCAAAATGTAACAGCTGGGAGAGCACCAACGAAGCGGCTTACGTCGACCCGCGACTGCAGCGCAACCCGGCGATCCTAGCCAACGTCGACGAGGCACTGGACAGTCATCCAGACAGCAGCGAGAACGTCGCCGACACTTCGTGGACGCTGAAGTGCTGGAACTGTAGCGTGAGACCAAGAGAACCGGTTCATCCTTCAATAGTCGAAGCCCAGCGTTGTGATCAACCTGCGTCCGACTCATCTTAACTCATCAATGCGGCACAGAAATAAACTGTCGACAGTAGTTCCTGTCACGTGTTCTTAACATTGTTCGAACAGTCCACTCATCCCATGCAGTACCTACGATGATGTGGCGCTTGACCGGTTGCTTTAGCTGAGAATTACTTCTTCGTGTTATTTATCATAGCAATTAATTTAAGCAAGCATTTAAACACTAAAGTTGTACATTTTGGCTAGGTCCAACACCGACCGAGGACGACAGATGCGCAGTTTGTGAAGTAGGCCTAGGTTAATTACTCGCCGCCTTATTTTAACCTCCCCATGGAAGGGGTGTGAAGTATTTCGATCAGCATCTGTATGTATGCTGAAGAAGTTGAAGACAGGACATTGTATAGCGCAAGCGCCTTTACATCAGAACTCACCTCTAAAGCGCTCAGAATGGCACGTGTTTTAATGAGGGATCACACAGTTTCACCTGCCACCCACGTTTATATACGAATGGAACGAGCCACAGCGCCTTTAATCCCCAGCCGCAGCGCATCACCACACTTCGGCCAGTACTCATTTCCAGTCCCACAGAGGGTAGGAGGCTGAGTTGGCCTGGGTGGCTGGTTACATACCGAGGTGGCACACCCGCCCGAAGATGGTCACCCACCCCAGTACCAACCGACCGATAGTGCGGCGGCCGGGGAATGGATCAAACTCATGACCACTGAGTCGATGAAGTCCGATGCCTATCCACTGGACTAAATTTAGTCAATACATCAGCGCTACCAAGTGCCGTTCTGGCTAATCTGTACCTTCGGCGGTATTTCCATTCTTTTTGACTTAAAGTTATGTTTCTGGAAGACTAAATACACGAAGTCGCATAACAATGTTATCCGCAGTGCATGTTCGTTCGTTCAGTTTCATGCACGCATTCAACCACAAGTTCTAACAGCGATTGCTATTTGTAGGCCTATTTGTGATCGACTGACATGATAATCATACAAGTCTCCGCAGCCGCTGACAGAACCGCGCGACGCGGTGCCTCACGCCCGCTGGTGACCGACGACCGTCACCAGTTTATCACACTGACCGTCCACCTAGGTTGACAGCACCTGAGACGATCAACGTGACAACTCCAGCTGCAGCCGTTCCAAAGATACGATTGGTGCCCACCAAAATTTCAAAGGTTCACGTGACCTAACCACGCCCCTGAAGGTTGAAACGCAGATTTACACATTACGTTATGTGACGTGATCTGTACGCCAATAAATTGTTGTAGCCTACGCTAAACAACCAACCATCCACTGTTACGCTGACGCGCTCAGATCCGCCTAACATTACGACGCAACATCATAATGTACTTACTTAATTAAGTAGGAGGGACGTAGGGGCAAGCCCCAGCAGTGAGTCAGTGGGGACAGAGTATGAGTGCCCCAATAAGACGGAATAATTTTGTCAAAGCAAACTAATAATTATGGCCGCCGAAGGCAAGACCATTATATTTTACCACTGTAATGTATATATTTCTTATTTTATTATTTCGTCAGCATACATGAAAGACCAGCCATGGGATCTAAACCAAACTTGGCCAGTAGGTCGGAAGTGGTGTCGATTTACAACTGCCCCAAAAAATTTCGGGGAGGAACCACCCCCAAATTTGGGTTGCAAAAAACATCAAATTTTGGACCACTTTTTCCTAGACGTCCGCACTTGACACCGCATATCTCCGGAACGAAACGTCGCATCGACAAACAAAAATGCTAGTGTCAATCTACAATGTGTCCCCTAAAAGTTAACCTACTTTCAGTGACCAGAAACGGCTGAAACAGATTGGTTTGCTTATTGTGACCCACCTTTCGGCGGCCATTACGTTGCAACCATCAAAGTTGCAACATCTCTAATTTTAAAATTAAATAACAAAAATTGCAATCATGCGCACATTTGAACGTAAGTGTAATATGAAAAAGTAACAATTTTCAACAGTGTTTATCCGGTGCAGTGCACTGCTATGAGGAGGGTGGTTGTAGAGATGCTATTATCCAAAGGAAGTTGGAGTTAACACCCATAAATAGACGGCAGATAAAATACTGCAGAAATGGTAGAAAAAAAATCGTTCACGTTAATTTTACTACTGAATCCGGTTATTTAGAAACTGAACGAATAGGTCTGCAATTCTCAGCGTGTCGTCGGCTGCGTGAGATTTCGTGAACGAGATGAACTGACGTCGCAGCCTCTGTAACTCCATCAGTGTCAAGACGCGAGTCATCTGCAGCTGAATGCACGCATAGCAGTCGTTATCAGCAGCCGTAAACCAACGGTAAAGGTAACGCAAAATAAAACTAGGCATACGTAGATATCAGACTTCGCCCGCGGTGTGCAATCGCACCGCCCACGTCGCGGCCGATAATAGACTCGTCCAATGCTTGCAATCAAGCGTCTGTCCATATCGTGTGCCGCTGCGTGGATCAGTCCAATTCGCAATTATTAGGGGTATTAGGCTTGTCGGGCAAATTTTCCCCTAAAATTGCACCTTCCCAGTTGGGGATGTCTACATTAGGCAGACTGGTGCGGATTGAGTAGTTTGCTGGAAATGAGGTGATCAATGAGGCGAGATTTGACAACGCGCTCTATTATTTTAGATATGACAGAGAGGTTGGAGATTGGGCGATAGTTGGAGAGCTCATCTTTGTCTAAGGTAGACAAGTAGATATATTGGTTACTGTTTGTTTGTTTTTTTTGCAATTAGTGTGTGTGTGTGTGTGTGTGTGTACGGTTGAGGATTTCTCCGCTGAGGATAAAACTAGCGGCGTCAAATTTTGCACGGTGGTTCATCGTCGTCCTGGGCAGGGAATCTCACATTTTGGGAGACTTTGCTCCCCAGAAGCCCGAAATCGGACGTACTTGTTTCTATTTTCATTAAGCAAAAGTGATAATGTTACTTCTAATACTAATTTTACTCAATGAAAATAACCCTGGTCTCCTGGCACCAAATCAACAGCATGAAAACATAGAAAATTACTAACTAAAGTAATGTCAACTTTAATTATAACTTCAACACTCAACCAGTGGCTATAATTCCACGCACCTTCTCCGTAGTACCATCAACAGCTATCAGACTACCAGGTACTGACGTTCTCTGTGCATCGAGAACTGACTGCAAACATACAGTAACAAACAGTCAACGATACAGATGTTCAGTAGTCATGTTGTCAAAAGGTGCGTGTTAATGCTACACATTCGTTCATTCACAGTGCAGAGCCACATGTAAGTCAGGACTCCTCTGGATCACTGGTTCATTTTTGGCCAGCCAGATGCTTCCCCGAACAGGACTCGAAAACAGAAGTGGCAGTAGGAACCTTCGCCTCCATCACTTTATAGGCAAACGTATTCCAAATCAGGTGTTAAAAGTCACAAACTGAATAATTCTTCCTGACAACCTCAATGTGCTCGTATGTTTGTTACCAGTATAAGTGATGGTGAAATAAACACAAACTATGTTTTTATAAGTGTTTTTTAAAAGCTGCATTCAATCCTCTACAATGGCACATGTTCTACTTGGTGGTATGGCTTCCAGCCAGCTAAAAAAGTGACCGCATGGCAATACATTACATCCCACTTTAAGCCCTGACTCTGGCCAAAAACAATTCATATAGGTCTTAGCAGTCATCTAAGCTAGATTGCCTGGTGAGAAGGAATTGCCTTAATAACCGATACATGGCTGATTCTATGTAGTTCTTATATTAATCGGAATTTTATCAGCTGAAAATATTCTGTAAACACAACACACGTTGTCCTGACGATGGACATATGCAATTAACCAATGTAAACTAACTGCATGCTAATGTGACGAAAGAAAGGGATATGGCAGCATCTGCACCAGCAAACTACGGCAATAAAAGTGACTGATCTCAGAAATGATGACAACAGTCTGCTAGCAAGCACTACAGAATAACTTATGCAAAGCAAGAAAAACAAGTACAAACCGTGATAATTGCCTGTGTAATTGTGTCTAGTTCATGAAGGAAATTTGTGGCAGACAACGGTTGCTACAAACAACAAAAACGTACTAATAACATGCAAAACAACAGGAGAAAGTATATTTCATAATGACTTGTAGAAACGAGAACAACAAAGATGTTTGAAATGATAACTTTGTGACACCATTAATAAATAAAATTTCTCAAAATCACAGATAAACAGGTAAGACAAAAATACCCATTAATACACCGAGGGATGACTCAAAGTAACCTGCAGAAACTCAACAAAACGGTAGCATATGCTGATTAAATAAAAAATGAACAGTACATCAAATAATGTATTCCTATTCGGCCGACTAATATTGTCAAAAGTAGACCAAAGATGAATAGTTGGAGTTCAACTGAAGGGATGGTGGTTTGCAGTGAGAGTGAGTACAAGATTATCAGTATTGTGAGCAGCTGCCACAGCAGCAGCTAGCGACATGCGGCAAAGACACGAGTAGTCACACCATGTGAAAATTAATGTATCGACAGCCCTGCCACGTAGGCAGCTCATCCATGCAAACGTACGCCCGTCTTAAGTCCCTCAATGTCTGTCACGCTGTGGAGCAGTGGACCATATGTGATGACGTTCCCACTCTCTGCCTGCTTGCATCCCCGAGAGACAGCATCTGGACCTTGGGCCCGATTTACACTGCAGCCTCAGTCTGTACTACTTTGGCTGCAGCAGGTCAGCATCAAATCCACCCACCTGCTGGTTTAAGAACGTGGCCAGATTTCAACTACTCTCTGATGTTATTTAGCTTCACCTGCGACCAGTGAACCAAATGAACATCCTTTTAGCCTAGCTGGCCGACGTGGTGACATTTGCTCTAACTACTAAACACGTCTGTTTGGCTGAAAATCTTGATTGCTTAGTTATCGTCAAAGAGAGCTTTGAAAAACTCCAGTGTCATCTGTGATAATGATGACAATGACCTTAAATGAATACATATATTGTTCATGAAGATGACAACATCGCATAAAAGTAGCTATTCGTATTCTACTTATATTCGGCTGAATATCAATTCCAGTTATTCTGATTTGGCCAAATTTCCCCATATTCGGTAAAACTCTAGTAAATATTATTCGGCAGCCAACGTTTGATACTAACAGGAAGTGTGGAGAGATTTGGAGGCGCAGGCAGGCGATGATAGAGCACTTGATAAACTTGATCAAATGGAATAGAGTCGGTGGGATGAACGGTAAATACTGGCGAGTCCCATCTGTTACGTGAGTCTGGAGCTTCAAACCTCATCACCAGGTCACTGAGCCTTAACAAACACATCACACCACTCCCAACAACACGCTTAATAATAAAACAAGGTGGCGCCCTGACGGGACGTAACACTACTGGACCGCCGCGTGCTACACCCGGTGAGTTACGTTGCGCGCTACATTCTCCTAGCAAGTGGAGTACTGCTTCTTCATCCTCCTGACACAAGGGACATACTGCGTCAGTTGGGATCTGCGTAGGAGTCAGATGCCGATTTAAATCTGCATGGCCAATTAGCAGACCGGCAAGTATTCTTAAATCGGCCCTGGATAGCCACAAAGCATACTTAGTAAAACTAAGATTTTCTTGTCCCATTGCAGCCACTGTTCTCTGCATGCCCAGTGTTGTAATTCATTACGTAGTCAACTGGCAATACAACAGACAAATTTCGTACAATTTGGTATTTTTCATAGCACTCAAATGTCCAACCCAAATTACACCAACTTAATTGACTGAGTTAAGGTTTTACATCCCACCCGACACAAAATAAGTAATTTCAGAAACTTCTTCCCACCCAATCTCTTGGCTTAGAACTGAAAAACGAAAACACAACAAAAGCAAACATGCATATGTAACAAAATATACTACAACATAAAATTAACAATCAAAATACTAAAAAAAACTCAAGCCAAATTTGGTCGACCTCCGACCTGGAAATGGAATGAGTGTATTCTGGAAGAAGTAGACAGATAAGTCAGAGTAAATGAGTAAGGGAGTAAATAAGTAAGAAAGAAAGCCTAAGGAAAGAAGGAAGAGAGAAATGAAAAATTGAGGAAGTTAAGTAAACACACAAACAAACCATTTATAACAGTGCCAAAAAATTACGTCAACTTAATTTTGTGAATATAATTTACTTTGGGCCATCAACTAATAAACATTTACCATATTTAAATAAATATTTAGCACATATTACAGACTTCACTATGTGCTGCGTCTTTAAATTCTAAAAAGTGCGGCAGTGTACAGTCTAGTAGTACAGTAATAGTCTTACCATTACAATTTTAGGCTTCTGTTTAACCAGCTTACAAAGAACATTTAATGGTCATGTTACAGAACACTGGAGTAGATTAATTGGGACAATCAAACAGTTCTAGGTCAGACCGTTTGATCTACATCAGTAAGAGCAAGAAAAACAAATCATAAAACTCACACATCTTGGGCATACTGGTCTGACTCAGGTCGCAAAACCAGCTTACAAAGAACATTTAATGGTCATGTTACAGAACACTGGAGTAGATTAATTGGGACAATCAAACAGTTCTAGGTCAGACCGTTTGACCTACATCAGCAAGAGCAAGAAAAACAAATCATAAAACTCACACATCTTGTGCATACTGGTCTGACTCAGGTCGCAATCTGTTCCATTCAAAAATCTCTTGTGAACTTACATCACAATATACCTACAACCAAGGGACCCAATGAAGATGATTTTACTTTACTATACGTCAGCAACACTGTGTAACAGCTTTCTCTTACAATAATACATTTCAAATACTGCAACAAAAAATCCATGTTGAGAAACAGCTGACAAAAATCTACTTCAGTCTGAGTGTGATGCAATAAAAATTTTAATTTCTTCAATAGCTCCAATGCCACACATTTCCTTTGGTGCTTTGATGCTGTTGTTGCAGCAACAAAATCATTTAAGAAATAATAATAATAATAATGCTTTGGCAGAGTGGACTGGATGGTCATTGATTTGGGATTTGACAGTTATAAAGCTGTTAGCTATCTCTTACACTGACAGGTCAGTCAAAGATGATGGCACAGAGACTGAAACAACACTGCCAGGAAGACAGAGAAATATTCTACTCCATATTCTAAGTACATTATTGAGCCAATGCCACTGAATATCTTGGAGGGTTCAGTTCGTAAAGTCAGTCTTTCTAATGGAAATGGGCCAATGGATTTGTACAGAGTCACAAAGACTTTTCATTCTTATTCCAACATATTTCTGTTGCGGTTCATTGCATTAAATCATTGCTTTTGCATGTTATTTTGACGGCTGACATTCCACACCAACAGTTATCCAGAATTCTGCTATTTAGCCCGCATGGCATTGCGATGCCAAAGGCTTATATTTTACCACTGTCGTTATTCTTTCTTTCTTCTTTTTTCCGATGCCTAATCTCTGAAGTCACTGAACGGATCTCAACGAAACTTGCACACATAATTCACTTATGACTGCTATTTGAAAAATTTGGCCCGAACTGCCCCAGGCTTTTACCGCCCACGGGTCGGGGGGCAAAAAAAACGCTTTTTGGGACCGACTTTGAACTTTGACCAAACATATCTCTGCAACGAAACATAATATCAACAATCAGAAAGAAAATTGTCAATCTACAGAAACTCACCTACATGTCCCCAAATTTGGTGAACTTTGGTCCAGAAACGGCTGAGAATGGTTGGCGAGTTTTTGCCAACCTCCTAAATTTTCGCATTGGGAGACACTGCCAGCCATACCGCAGGTGGTGCGGTGGCACAACGGACAGAGCATTGGACTTGCAATCAACAGGTCGTGGCCCCTGGGTTCATATCCTACTCGGGGCAAAGCTGCATAACAACCTTAGGCAAGTTGTTCACACCTATGTGCCTCTGTCACCAAGCAGTATAACTTGGTACCAGCCAAGGGGCGGCGATGCTCTTCAGCTGGGAAGGTAACCGCAGGCCTGGTAAAAAGTAATGGCAGCTTACTGCCGGGTGGATGACTTATAGTCACCTGCCGGCTGACTATCTGTAGACTGGGATCAGCTCTGGGCCCAACACTTGGTAACGCGTATGGGAAGCCTTTACCTTTTAATAATAAAAGAAATGATAATGGTGGTGACGACGATAACAACAACGACAATATGTGCAATTCTGTCATATTATATTAATTTCATGGGCAGTGAATACATATGAAATAATGCCACAGATGCATTAAACTAACCAGACAATGTGGAGTCTGAGCTGACTTTGTAATACAGTACAACTCATATCGATAACCTGACACAAGCAAACTAAGAACATTAACACAGAATTTTGAAGCATCGTCAGCGCTGTTACTATTATTAAGCTGATATCGCCGGAGAGTGGTGAAAGTGATCTGCTATGTGATTTTTTCCAGCAACAATAGTTAGATGAGCAAAATGCATTCTGTAAAGCTCTGCAAACTTCAAAAGTAAATAATTATTTGTGTAGAAAACCTTTTATGTAATTGAGGGAATCCAATATTAGCACATCGTCTTTATTAATATTTCTGCAATCAATACATCTATTTTTATGTCACTGTCAAGTACTTAAACAATACATTTCAATGTCATGTTACTTCCAGTTAGCAACATAATTATTTTTTAAAGTTGTGATATAGCCGACAAATACAATGCTGCAAAATGTCCCTTATATATAGTTCACACGGCTAGTGCTTTGACACAATCCAGGAACGTGGCATAGCACTAGTTAACATAGTTATGACCCACATATATACTGTATCCCTTATTACACAAAATGGGAAAATGGCTGGATAACAAGCAAGCCTGCAGTTTCTTTCCACTTTTACTACACTGTTACAGGTTGCTCGATGGTTTGCAAAATGCCAAGGGTGTATAATTGAATAAGCCGAACTAGCGACTCTGCTAATAGACCCCACTGGGGGCTCTGCCCACAAACCCCACTATAGGCTTGTGCATCATTATGTGTTCTGCCAGGATTTGACTGTGCATTTGGCATTTGGCTACAGTAAACTAACTGGCAACTTTAGACAGCATATTGATAAAGCATGTAAAAGTAACAAGAGAAAGTACAAAATGTTCACAAATTCTTCCCATTTTAACCCAATTTTTGACTGACTGGACTGTTTGAAAAATACTGAGAAGGGGCAAATTTTGCCCCGATTGGGCACCCAAGGACTAAGAATCACTCTGCTCTCAACTGCCTCTGGACCCTGCTGGAGTCTCTGTCTCCAGACCTCCATTATAGGTTCGTGCTCAATGCTTGTCAAGCCTCCCGCCACTATGACATAAGTTCTGATGCCATTGATCTACACATTCAGTAATTCATCAAAGACCTCCTTTCCAACAGAATTGAAAGAAATCATCAAAACATTTCTATGCTATATTATATACCATAGATGAGCACGCACACACACACAAGCAGTTCTTACAGTGCTCTGTTGGTTTAGGTTCAGCTTTCTGTATATTAGCATTTATGCTGTTTCAACTATGGCTACTTTGTTATGTTAAAGTTAGTATCTGTGGTTTTCGTATTTTGTGCATTTGTTCTTGGTTGTTATGAGATGGCTGTCGGTATCACTGCAATTAACTGTGTGTTGAAAGGGACGTTAAATTCGAAATTTGCCCTTTCCCAATCCTTTGGCTATTGGCTTTTACAACAGCTTGTAGTTGTACTACCATACAAGCCGTGATAATACCTTTGAACTTCTGATTTCAAAGTACTTCGCAGCTGCTTCTCACAACCAGGGTCTACAACAAAATAAACCATAGGAATCTACTCCAGGGGAATAGGAAGATGTTAGGGGGATAACTCACCAATATATTACCTGAGGTATACCAACAGAAAAATCCCCAATATTTAGCCATTTTCTCTTTCATATAGTCATATAGTCTTGACTCAAGATACACAGGAATGACAGTTTTTAGGCTTAACAGTGCATCAAAAAATTTGCTAAGCTCCACAAAGTGCCTCTGGTAAAGCTTACAGAGACTTTGCCTTCAGTGCTATTGATGCACTGATGCCACTAAGTTATTCTATTGCCAATTTGGCTATACACAGCAGATGGCGACACTTGACATACCAAAAATGTTAGTGCTAACATATCAAACTAAACTGACCCTAACCGTAACACTAACCCTAACCGACACAGTAATGGTAATATTTTTATGCACATTTTGTTGACACCAATAAAAAGGCTGTATTGCAATAATAAAAGAAATTTTTGTGGAGGCGCGGTAGCGGGGTTTGTGTGTGGGCCCGAGGGTTTTTTTGTGGAGTCATATAAGAAAAAGGGGCTAGGTCTTTTGGGGGCATAACAGAAAGAAAGAAACTAATAAGACAAAACAACAACATCACGTGGACAGCAATCAGGTCATGTCGACTTCACGTCACCGTTATCGGTCTTCCAATTGGCAGTCGTGTGCTGTTACGCTTGTGGGCTATTCTTCCGACGGTCGTGAGAATAGACACTTTGTTACCGAATTTAATGCCGATTGTGAACTGTATAACAGACTTATATGGGTACTGTGAGCAATATGTATTTGTTTTATGTTTCTTCTGACGGTCTTGGTCTTGAAAGAGCTAGTCTTGGTCTTGGTCTTGGCATTGCTGGTCTTGACTACAAGACTGGTCGATTCACTGTGAAACTATACAATGTGACGGGGGAAAAATAGCAAAAATGCTAACTACCAATAAGGAAAGATGCACCTGAATAAAGAAAATTCCGCTGCAGTCCACGATCATGTTCACTTATTACCAATGTTCGCAGATGTTTTGTAGTCTCAAAATATTCCTTGAGTTCTAGTGATCGAGATGTTTTCCCGGAACAAGGAAATCCACACAATATTATAAACGGCATTATCAAATAAAAGCAATAATTTCAATAACGACAAGCGGAAGTCGACAATTTGTATCTATCTAAAACAAATAACTTCAATGGAATAGAAAACGACACTGTTAACCAAGTTTCTAAGTAAGCAACCATCACTGATACCAGTATCGCGTATCTGACACTCAAGAGGATACACAAAGTTTGCTTATAAGGTTATGGCAAATGTGGCTAAGAATTTGTGGAAATGCAAACCGGGTATTTACCCGGTACGTACCTATTGCGGTTGCACCCGTCATAGACGAAAAGTCTATGTCTATGCACGTTCCAGCTTCCAACATGCTGCACATTCTCTTGATTCTTAATTCCCGCAGCCGATTGGACTTGTGGATTACAAGTTTTAAGCAAGAAGCTCAGAAGCCGCAGAGGGACCGCGCGACACGCTATGTCAGTTGAAATCTTAACATAACATATTCGTTTATTGTGAACTGTCAATCCGCAGT
>Ga0209780_1000500_pt1 | contig 21056 bp, 12 predicted proteins | sample WorMetexBAHAMAS2_FD_187384 | JGI IMG/M metagenome (GOLD analysis project Ga0209780, IMG submission 187384) | Marine gutless worms symbiont microbial communities from Max Planck institute for Marine Microbiology, Germany - Inanidrilus exumae... | ecosystem: Host-associated > Annelida > Digestive...
ACCCGGAAGTGTCTGGAACGAGGACTTCTTTGCCGACCTCGTGGCGCTGCCGGCGACGCGTCGAGGCGGCTCCGTCTCGATCGGTACGACGGACAGCGATCGACATCCGGCGAACGAGCCGCCGCCGACGTCCGGCGTGCCGTGAGCATGCGCCGGGACGAACGGGTCGTATCCGGCGCTGTCGGTGCGCAACACGTCAAAGTCGCGACCACATCCGGTACAGAGAATACGAGCGACGTACTCGGAACTGTCGACCACTGGAACGGAGCGCAGTTCCAGCGGCTCGTCGACGCTGTGGTCGCGTAAAGACGCCGACTTCAGCATCTCAGCGTTGATGCTCAACGGTACTGGACGTCGTCGACGACAGCTGTTCTTACACCATCATCACACGCACACCACAGCTTGACTTGGTTATCTTCATCAATCACTCGCCTCGCGCCGTGTACCATGCCAGCTCCAATAAACCACGCAGTCCGTTTGCAGACCAGACGGCCGTAATGAAAGATTTATGGAAAGATGAGCTTTAAGCGTGCAGTAAAACTGCGCGAGAAACCAGAAAAACTGTCCTCGATCGAGGATCGAGGTTAGACCGACCGCGTTACTGCGTTACCGCACCCATACGCGCTGGACATCGACTGCGCGAGAAATAAAACGTGACGACACATACCTAAACAAAAGTTGGGCCGAATATCCATAAATATTCATTAAGATGGGGAATGAGTTAAACACGGTAATAACTGAATTCTGTGTGCAGATTATTCGAAGGTGAAGAAAAAAAGAAATATGTGCCAACAGCCTCAAATGGTCGATAGGTTTTAAAAATGGGAGTCGTATAAATGTTTTTAATACATGGATTAAGTAAGTTAGATTTTTTTTGCACATAGGGGCCAACATATGAAATATGTTCTTCAGTTTTAGGAATAGTTGTAATGTTGAAAGAATAGTTCGGTTTAAAGCTGGTGTTACTCAAAAATATTGTCGTCAGTAACTTAGCGTGCTAGTTGTTGATATCGAGTTTACTGGACTCAGTAATTTTAAAGTATTTCTCGGTGTTAGTGTTTGAGTGGTCTTGTTCTGTGTGTGTGTGTGTGTGTGTGCGTGCGTGAGGGTGTGTGTGTTGGTTTGTATTTATCTGTCACTGACGAATAAACGAACAAACAATATGTAGGCAGAACATACCGTCGGGCAAGCAATCCAACTGCACCAATGATGAGGACAACGAGACCCATCAACAGAGCGACACTCAGCACAACCGCAATCGCTGTGCCTAACAGTCATAACACGCCATCGTCATCACCTCAGCAACATCTCAGATTCAAATCAGAAACCACGACTGATTATAAATGAGCTATTACTACTTCATCTCAACCGTGCAATCGACGTACGTCGATGACTTGCTATTTCCAGTTCTCAGAGTCAGCCTATTAGCAATCTGGAAGACTGTTGTACTATGTTGTACTTTCATGATAACTATGGTTACGAAATCTTAGCTATAATATGCTAACGCATTCAAATGTCTCAGCAAAAATCTCCGAAAATGGAATGAAGCATTGTAGTCTTGTAGACCTAAAAGAGAGAGAGTTCATTTGCCCAGCAATATAGTAGCAGGTTGATATAGAAAGTCATACGCCCATCAAAACCTGTTAATGATCCAAAAATCACTGCAGTTTCTTTCTTTCTATATGTTTTCACTGAAGCCGAATAAAGCCCGGTTCATACTAGCAACAATGTCGAAGCAACATTGTCGAAGCAACGTTCGACTTTGTCGAAAGGACGAAATTTCAACGCAAAACTCGTTCGACATTGTTGCCGTTTTTGGCAACAAAGTCGAACGTTGCTTCGACATTGTTGCGGTGTGGACCGGGCTTAAGGCAACAATGCGATAAATTATGCGGGCTTCCTTTTTGTGAATTGCGTCACGTTTGCACATTATGGAGCGAATAGGCCTAATAAAATATATAAATAAGTGTTGGCGTACATCCGCTGTTTTCTCCCGATAACTATTCGTTGCTTACGATAGTGCAACACATCGCCGGCAAGCTTAGCCTGACTATACACGCGTAGCTCGTTTGAAGATCGAGATTTGTATTTACGAGAAATTCGTTAGAAAAAAACAATGGCACGGACGGACATACTGTACAAGCAGCAAACTCTATGCATCCAATCGATTGGCAGATAGAGTTTGCTGCTTGCATGCTCCATCGTGGACGAGTGCTTTCGCCGACGAGATGGGTGACAATTCCTTGTGGCTATTTACGTCGGATATTGGCGCTTGACTACGCGAACAATGCGAACTGTTGCCGAGATATGGCCGTTTTTTTATTTTCAAGATGGCGGCCGTCCGCCATCTTGGATTTTTAAAAGTCCAAAATTTTAATGACCGGTCCAGTTCGGAGGGACGTCACCGTGCCACATTTCGTGCCGATCGGTGAAACCGTTGTCGAAATGTGGCCTTTTTCGATTTTTCACGATGGCTTCCGTCTACCGTGCTGGATTTGTTTTATGCGTGTTTGGACCACCCACGAAACGTAGTTGGTGGTCTCTATCGCTGTGCAAAATGTGGCTGCAATCGGCATTGTGGTTTTGAAGATTTGCGATTTTCAATATTTTGTGCATTCGGTTTGAAAATGCCTATTCATGCCCATTTTGGGGGTGTAGTTTTGGCGGTGAAAATGGGGGAAATGAAACGTTTTGCAGTTTTACTAGGAATGCAAAAACTTGGGATTGACGTCCTATGAATCAAACTGCGTGGAAATTGCTTATGCGGTTCAGACTCGGAACGCGAGCAAATATTTGGGTCCCAAAAAGCTATAAAAAGCTATAAAAAAAAATAAAAACCACGCGAGATTTATACTTCACCCATTTGCTGGGACGCCCCACTGGGGCGATCGCTTTGAATTTTACATGCTCGGTCATATCGCCGACGTAATCATCCATGCCAAATTTGATGACAATCGGTTCAGGGGTTTACGAGTTCTGATACCCCCAATTTTGCCATTCTCCATAGGAATAGCTGGTCGCCCTTACAACAGTGAAGTGCCATGCTACACTGTGATGTATTTCTTCACAGGTTTAAAGCCGGAAATATTACTACATTTTCGATTCTGTGGCACTACTTGGCGAATGAAAATTTATGTATGACATGGAAGCAAACAGCACAACCAACCGTGTGACAGTTCTCGAACGAGATCGTCCTCTATTTCACCGAGCGGCATCGCTGTACGCAACACACACACACACACACACACACACACACATGAGACAGGTCGTGCAGACATCATACGCCTAATTACGCCGTCGGTACCACTATGTCTGTGGTCGTTACTATGTGGCACGCATCGCACTCAAAGAATGTCCGTCTGTGTGCCCCTAGAGTAACTGAAGTGTCTGACGAAAGTAACCCTCGGCACATCTTAGAGGTCAAAAATTCAAAGGCCGTACTCCCGAGGCCGTTGTAAAGCTTCGGCGAATAAGCGACGTAGCTAAAGAAACGGGTGGCATGACTTTCTGCTGATTGTCTAACCCAATACAAGAAGCTCAACTATAGCCTACTGCAGAGGGACCGAGCAACGCGCGATGTCAGTTGAAATCCTGTTGTCAACTGCTGCAAAACTGTACACCAGGTGGAAAGTACTCTGAGAGAGTGCAAATCCCCGCGAAAGCAATCGATTATTTTTTGACCGTTACGTTAGGTTACGTTACGTTACCGTTCGTGGATACAATGCAGCGTGCAAGTGTGAAATGTAAACAATCGCCGGTTTACGGAGTTTTTTGACCGTTACTTTCACATCCCTCTACCGATCGTAACGAAACACGAACTTGGTCTTCCCTTTCCCCCCTATGAACCTTCCAATAAAATTTGGTACAAATCCGTTCACAATCTTTTTAGTTATCGTGGTCACAGACAGACAGACACAAAAACCAACGTCGGCGAAAACATTCCCTCGCTTTCGCGGGGATAAAAAATTACATTTGAAATGGCTTCCAATAGGTGAATGAGCTTGAAAGTCACTCAATGTCATCGGAGATGATGCGATTCAGTGGGCCATGGATCACTTCCTATTAAGACGGTGTTCACTTTTTTGGCTCAACGTGTAGTTCTTAAATGAAATTTTAAATTGAAAGTAGGCCTATAACAAAACCAACTGACTAGAAAACTAAGTGTACACTGTAAGTGAAAACAATTTATATAAAGAAGGTAAAACTACTCTTCGATGTAAAATGATAAATCGAAATTATAACAGTTGTCAATGCCTCGGTAGCTGAGAGTTCAACTATAGCAACGGTGCCAATAAACGCATTACCAACTCCGTGTACCAACAGTAATCCAAAATATAAAGCCCTAACTCGAGGTCGCACCGACCGCTTTAGCACAAAGAACTCGTCAAACAGAAAATACGTGCAGCTGCTACTTATTTGCAGTTTCAAATTCAGCTCTGCTTTTTTCTTCGCCTATACGGTAGCGTGCCTGCATAGCCAAAAAATCCTGTGAATTTTCCTACCACGGCCGTAAATTTGACCTATGACCCTGACCAACTTGCATGATCAACACAGGGTCAAGGTGAACTATCGTGTCAGATATCTACGAATAGTACAGCCGGAGTTAAAATGATACCACTCCCTAAAAATAACAGCCAGGGCCAACGAAGGGGCGAGCCGTCCCTGGGGCTCTCTTATGTTTTTATAGGTTCGTGTGTGCTGGGAGCAGTTTTTGCACTAAACCGAACAGCCGCCGTAGAGTGAAATGATGTTTTCACAGCAAATCGCACTCGGTCGGCCGGTTTGCGTGTAAGTTATCTGAACCGAGCAGATTGTGCGGTTAAGTTACTGACGGATGGTGCAGTTGCCGACGATGCCGTGCCAATGGTTATCGACGCACGTCAGTCGCCATTTCTGCTGCGTCAACCGACACGCCAACTCGGCGTCTCTGTCTCCGAGCCGACTGAGTCGCATCTCGTCGGTCGCTGTCAGCTGCGGACACCCGATCACTGCCGACCGTATACACACAAAACATACGTGCAATGCAACATCAGCCCGGATTTAGGCTGGCAAGCGGAATTAACATTCATTCGCAATTGTTGATATCAGCAAATTGAATTGTTGATATCAACAATTCGAATAGTAATGTTGATATCAACAACTGCGAATAAATGCTAATTCCGCTTGCCATATTGATTGAGGTGCGCGTAGGCCCCACTGAACTATCAAATAGTTCAGTGGTAGGCTCTAGGCACTGCACAATCGTATAACCCTCCAATTTTACGACAAAACAGTACTACATGGAAAATAAGTACGTAAAGCGTGTGACAATTTTTTCTTTGTGCATTCGAATCAGGTCAAATACAGTACTATAAGGTCATTACGTGAAGTTGATGTATTAGTACAAAAATCGACACATTCGACAGTGTGTTTACAATGTTTAAAACATCAATGATTGGTTGACTAACTTATGTTCAAAATATTTAGAAATTTTACGAGTCGCTTTTCATTCCACGTCGCTTTCCATGTGAGAACTGTTTGACAACATCAAAAGCGATGATATTCGCATACCTTTGTAGGCCCCTTCGACGTCGTAGGCCCTAGGTATTTGCCTACATTGCCTATGCCATAATCCGGCCCTGTGCCGCAACATAACACGATGAAAAGTTCTAGCACAGCGTCATAAAAATCAGTATGTACCTGGTATGTTTCACCCTTCCTGTAAAAAGCTGCGGCCTGTTAGCTTTTAATAAATGAACGTGTTGTTATGCTGTTAGCAAATCCGACCGAGTGTGCATTACGTGCAACACAATATGTCCATCAAATAAAATATTTTAAAATGTCGGTAAAAGCGGTTCATAAACGAGAAGGCACTCGGTACAGCGCATACCTCCGCCAAGCCACATGTCGCAGCAGGTGCGGCTAGCGCTACCCATAACCCTGATCCAAACGTCTAACCTTCAATTGACAAAATTTAGTCAACTAGTTCATTATCTAGCCTATCAATTTCCCAAATTTCACGAATGTCCACCCATAACTTCTTCAGTTACCTGTTCAAAAACAAACAGACAGATGACGATCAAAATGATCATCCTTTCCCATAATTTGCTTTATTATGTGCTTCTTGGCAGTTTCTGCCGCGTCATATTGTGCTTGTACGCTGTTCCGTGGCGTCTCTTTTCTATTCTGTCTTGTTTTTGTTTGTATTTGAACTACATCTCAACGTCAATAAAGTTGTTCAAAATGTATCTGTCTCCGCTAGTAAGTAAACGGAGGTAACTAGAAGAAGCCAGCACTCACAAGAGTGCAAAGACCCGCGTCGGCAATGTTTTTGTGACATCGCACACTCCTCAGTCTGCGACAGCCAAAGTAGCTTTCTCACCGCGGCCCGTAATGCGCGTGAGTCTACGTCGTACGCTCACCGTTGACCGCCCTCGTCAGCGGACACGATCAGTGAGACTGTGGCATATAAATATCATTTGAATAGTACGTCATAAATGATGTGTCAATTGCGCAGTAAAGAAAGTATGTAAAGAATGGACAGCCACAGCAATAGTGAAGCAGACGTCGTTCTCGCATATTATTTACACGAAAAACGTCAGTAAGAAAGCTATAATGAAATCGAGCAATGCTGGATTTTTTGAGAGTCCCCCGCGTTCGCACACGTTCGATAGCGGTCGACAGCCTCCAACGTGTACAGAAATGAGCAGGCATCCAAATAAAACGCGGCTGTCGGCGAAAGTGCTGCTAACGCTGATGCGCGATCTGTTTGCGTTTGCTAAGTGTCTTGCTTAAAGTTGTACAGCAGTCGACCAGATTACAGCTTACTTAAAGCGTCGCGCGGTCCTTCTACGACAGCTTCACCTCTTGTTCGTAACGATAATTTTTTGCGGTGAAATTTTGCTTTCATCACACCTTTAAATGGACAAAACGTTTAAATCTTTGCTATTACAGTGCTGAAGATAGGCTATTAAACGTGATACGTATTTCCGGCACATGTTGACGGGGGTAATGTTTTGACCTGCGCTTGTGGTTTGTTTGTGATCAGGATAACTTAAAAATTATGGGTGCATTTTAATGAAACATATAGGAAATATGTAAAGTATGGATCAAAAATATAGCTGATTAAATTTTAAAAGGTTAATGTTAGGGTTAGGGTTAGGTTTAGTCTAGTCGTCGATCGATGGGAAAAGTAATAATAAAGTCGGAAAAATCAGAAAATTTCAGCCGATATACCTGTTGCTCGCAGGTAACGACACTGTGCCGATTTCAATGTGTAGCTGTGCGCTCTACCGGGTGCCGGGTACTATAGTTACGTATCGTAAAACTCTTCGAACGCTACCCGTAGTAAGCCTATAGTGTGATTGTATGCCGTCGCTAGAAGAGAATAAAAGAGCGTTCCCTTCCCAGAGGAAGATGTAAACGGTGTGCAAATCGACCTACAAGCATTGACGCTATTGTTCGTTGAATCGACGACGTCTATTGAACGACTGTCCTCGCCTCGGCATGCGTGATAAAACAAGTATGTCCGTTTTCGTGGAAATGCACGCTGGCTGCGTCGCGTGCTGCCCCCTGGTGAGTCGCGTCGAGTATGCGCAGCGCGCCGTATTAAGGTTAGAAAGAAATTTTATAAAAAAAACTAGAGATGGGCCGCCAAAGGGTTGGTCAAAATAAGCAAACGGATCTCAGCTGTTTCTGGGTCAACGGTCGCGGAAAGTAGGTCAACTTGCAGGGGACACATTGTAGATTGAACTAGCAGTTTTGTTTGTCGATGCAGCGTTTCGTTCCGGAGATATGCGGTGTGGAGTGCTAAAGTCGCAAAAAGTGGTCCAAAATTTGATGTATTTTTGAACCCCAAAACGAGCCCAAAATTTGTAAAGGGTATTTGTAAATCGACACCACTTCAGACCCACTGGCCAAGTTTGGTTGAGATCTCATAACTGGTCTTTCATCTACGCCGACAAAATAAAAAAAATAAACTAAATAACAGCGGTGAAATAATGGCCTTGCCTTCGGCGGCCAATGGGCCATAATTAGCCCCGTAGGTACTGACGGCCGGAAAATGGCCGAATTTCCAACTTTGAAGGGCTCGTGACCTTGACCTTGACATTGAATCGTATCATACTGCATACCGTCGTGCATCACTCATCGACCTCTACCTACATGCCCAATGTCATTGAAATCGAAGAAACTTTTTGTGGACGGACGGACTTATGTACGTACGTACAGACGGACGGACATACGGACGGACATTTGAGACCGTCTTTATTAGGTCGACTCTGTCCAGACCGATGCACTACGTTTACTGCTAGACGCGGCCAGCGTAAAAATGTTAAACTTTCTCAACTCCCGCCTACGTGCGGTGTCTGATCCTCATTCCTCACCAACCTCGCCAACGTGATACAGCATACAGTACGAACCATTTTTGCATCACTCTCCAATTTTTCATATCTCACCAGCAGTTGCGTCGCCAAGGATTCAGATAGGCTAATATGGAGAAAACACCCCACCGCTGTTAATTGCTTGTAACATGCTTAACTTCTGAGCAAAAGCGACCAAGTTATACAGATAAGTAGCCTATGATGACCATGAAAATTTCGCAAGGATCGCATAAAGAATACGCCTCTACTGTGCAACAATATTCCAAAACTAGATGGCTGCATGTATTGTGCAGAATGTCCACAACACAGTATTCTGCTCAAAGGGCTCGGCTAGCTGTGCACAAGCTGTTTACTTCCTGCATTCGACGAGGCCTATTGTCACGTGACTCAATAGCCGATGGATACCCATCAATGATCACAGTAAATATGAACCAAATTAACACAAAAACTAAGCAACAGATGTCGGCGATATTTCTGTTACTTTGTACGTAAATGTACTCAAAATACTGTAAAAATTAGCCTATAAGAATCGCAACAAGCACATGTCAATTTTTATACACTGTCGTATTTAACTTCTTATTTGGACGATCTCTAAAGTTATGTACAAAATTTGGCAGGATGTAGTCTTACTATTCGTAAAGCTCTTTATTTTAGGATAGATTCGTCTGCTTAGCTGACATGCGCTTATGACAGACTACAGTGGACAAGACCAAAGGCAGACGCACATGATAATAACAAATACGCAAAGAATTTTGACAAAAGGCCGCATCGCAATGGGTGGATTTTTACGGCAACAATGTAATGCGACACATCGACCAGTCTGGAAGCACTGCAGTCGGCTGTCATGCAGTTATTGAGGATTGAATGATCCCTTTCGTTGCACACACAGATATTTTTTTCATGGGCCGGACAACCACCAAAATGGAATTGTTGCAGAAAAGTCAGTGAAATACGTGCCACCAGATGGTTTATTTGGCATCTAGATTTTAAACAATTCAATTTCGGCCTGGGCTCCGCCCAGGACCCAATAGTTGGAGCTTACGACGCTCCTCAGACCCAGATCTAGTCGGCTGGAGAGGGGATACCCTCTCCGCATTCGCAACTCCTTCGACGCCTTCGGCGTCGAGGCTTAAAACTTAAATCTTAAAACTTAAAACTTAATTTCTGGATCCGCCCTTGCGTGGGTATCTCGATATCCATCTAATAATGGTTCCTCGGACGTATCCGAGTCAGCCACTCAGCCTCCCAAACGGAATCTCGATCGGTTCAGCCGTTTTTGCAGGGCACATCCATGTGGACAGCAGACAGAGACAGACAGACACACAGACAGACCACGCTACGTGCTACATCTGTAGCAAGGCCGTATCTGTGCAATGCAAGCAATGAGGCCTAATAATAATAATAATAATAATAAATAAAATAATAATAATAATAATAGAGGAATTTGTAACACGCACATTGTCAAGCGAAATAATTCTGCTGTGACGATCAAATACAATCTTGTTATTCAAACTATGATGTAGGCCTACTGTAGTACTGTAATGTTTGCTTTCTCCAATCATACTGCGTCCATACACATACGAATACATGTACATCAGTAGATGTAGATAACGTAAAGTAGATTTCGTTAAATGGACGTTCGACTCATGTGATTATTATCTTTGGGTAATAAAAAGGTTTATTGCCAACGACGCTCCTCCGCGTTATCTGGTGTGATGAGTTATATTTTGCCGGAATTAATTCGATAACGAAGCAACATCATTATGGCTGAAAATTTTTCGCGGCCGTCGCTGGATTCTCAAAATTCACGAATTTGACCTACAACGGCGAAATCTTGCATTTTTCCGCTAAACGCCGCAAATTTTACTACTTTTATCCGTTATCGTCAAACTAACAGCATGGACTATAAAATACAGCATAGAAATGACAAAAAGAAAAATACATGCAACATTATTTTACGCAGCTTTATTTACATATGCAATTCAGTACAAAACCAATTGAAATTTAGTGACTAAATTGACGTGCACTCACTGACAATTTTAATTTAGCTTCCGTTCGTGTTTTTTGACAAGTTTGTTATAGAAAGCGAAAACGGTGTTTTAGTTATACATCTGAAAGACTGATTTGGCTATTTTGTACTGCTAGAATTACGACCGTGAATTGTCCATGAATTTGGCGTTTTTTGTCGCCGCATGCTTCAAATGGACTAGTATTGATTTTATAAATGGAAATCTAACACTACCGCTAATAGGCCAAACACTCCAACAAACTTATGCATGCTCAAATCGTTTAAGCCAACTAGATGCACAGACATTATTTTATCTTTTATTATTTACCCTAGGCCTAGCTACTGTATGTATACTGCCGCGTTTTGTCTACGGTCTAATAAAAAGAAGTAGTAGTAGTAGCGAATTTTCCGGTTTCTTTGGCCATGACAAATTTACAGCCCTAAATATCGGTGTGACCAAAAACAGAAAAGGAGCGACCATAACCATATCTATAACCCTAACCCTAACCCCAACCTCAACCCTAACTCCAAACCTAACTCTAAACCAAATCCTTTTCGCTCTTTTCGCGTTTTAGTCAAACCGCTAAATCTGATTACTTGCCGGAAAACTGGACGAGAAAGCGATGACCATCTTCCGACATGCGCTTGAAATAGACGTCGACGGTGTTGTTGTTGGATATGTACGCCCCTCCTCGCATGCGCCAGCCGCTCGGACAGATCTTCATGCGCCGACGTGATTTCGGCTCCGCCACGACGAGAAAATGGCCGCATTCGGACGCGGTTTCCGGTGTCTGAGGTACGACGGCGGCTGCAGCCGAGGCGCCGCTGCCGGCGGCGACGGCGGCGGGGCTGTAACGGCCGTAGCCGAAGTCGAAGACGGTGAAGTTGAGTCGCTGACCGCGGCGGACGGAGATGCGTAGCGGTGAGCGCTCGGTGGCGCAGCCGGCCAGACGTCCAGCGTCGTCCGGCGAACGACCGTCACTAACCAGATAACCGCTGCCGAACGAACGATTGATCGACCACGCAGCAGATGCGGTCAGCTGGTCATCGTCTTGGACAGTCACGGTGCACGGCCTTGTCGGAGATTCCACTACACCAGCAACACGGCGGTCGAACAGGATGACAAAACACATACACTATATATAGGCACCAAGTGTTCTTCTTGAATAACAAGCATTAAAACAGGCTTACAATAATTGTCAGGCAGCATCGCCTGCACGCAGTGTATAAATGCAGCCTGTCCTACAGATGTCGCACGTAACTTGGTCTGTATGTCTGTCTGTCCGCATGGCGTGTCCAACAACCTCTTGCAGCAAATGCAATCCGTACAGAACGCCGCCGCATGTCTAATTACTGGAACTCGGCGATGCGGACATATTACTCCAGTCCTGCAGAAGTTGCACTGGCTTCCTGTTTGTCGATTCAAGCTCTCATGCCTAGTGCATCAGTTGTTGGCTGGACAAACACCGGCGTATCTGGCTTCCGACATTCAGCTTATTGCCGAGACTGGCCGCCCTCAGCTTCGGTCCGCGTCTAAAAGGATATGTGTCGTTCCATGCAGTTACACACACAACAGTTTCGGCGACAGACGTTTCTCTGTTGCCGGTCCTCGTGTGTGGATGGCCGTGCCGTCATATCTGTGATAGGACATGAGCTATAGACATTTCAAGCAGTCACTGAAAGGACACATGTTTAGGCTGTAGACGACCATGGCGCATTATGACTGTTGTTTTCGTGCGCCTTAGAAGCTCATTTACTTACTTACTTAGTGTGTGTTGGGCATACGGGTGAGTTGTGCAAAAACGGCTGAACCCATCGGCTGACTCACGTGGGTCAAAAAAACCATTATTAGACGGGGTCCGTATTTTCACGGGAAGCGGCACTTTTTAAGGGGATATGAATGACAAGACGGCGATGCGGCCTTTTGTCAAATTACTTTGGACATGTTATATATTTAGTTTCGGCCGTGATAACTAAAATACTGAACTTCAAAACAGACTTAAAAGCAATCATGCATTTGATGTGGCAAAAGGTAGTCAGCACTCAGCAAGAAATTGGCACACCAAATTCCCAACGAAAGCTGTAATGTTGCCTCATTCCTGCTTCGTGTTATTCCTAATCTTGCGAATTAGTTGAATAATGGCGATACTCACAGCTATAATGTATTTCGTTTGTTAATGCAGCTGATATGCAACGCAGTCTCAATGTAAGTAGAGCAAATTACGATACGATACGATATGGTAGATTAACGTGCGCTCAAAAGCTGACCAGGTGACCAGCTTAATCTAGGGCACGTCTATGAACTACGAACGTCTTTGAAATTTCGACACGATTCTAAATTTATCAATCTGCAGCCTTCTACGTCTAACGCTGAAGGCATGTTATGTACGCCGTTTGTAGTTAGTTAGTTGGAGTTTAACGTCTTCTTTCATCACAAATATGGCTATATCAAAGACAAAAGGTCAGAGGTGGAGAGCTATCCGTACCCAGTAAAGGAAGGCCAGTGATATATTAACCTCAATCCTGGCCGCCTTTTTGTTCAGCAGCCACCCAGAAGGGAAAGGGATCGAGATGCTCATTTAAATTATTACGCTAGCGCCTACAACAGGGGAAGACAACTATCGCACCGCAGGACTAAACTAAACCAAATACAACAAAATACCACAGTAAAACTTAACTAAGCAATACATATAACACATAATGAACAAAACCAAACTAAATCCAGGTTTGATCGCCTCCTACGATCTCCGGCCTGGAAACGCAGTGGTGAGTATTCTGGTAGAATGGAAAGGGATGGACGAAAGAAGAGAATATGTAAAGCGAACGAAAAAAGAAAAAGGGGAAAAGTAAAAAAGAGAAAAAAATGAGGAAGTTAATGGATAACGGAGGAAAAAGGCAGGAAAGGGTACCCCGGCCCAACGCGGAATACACCGTCTCTAAGGCCATTATAACATGCATAAAATAAAATTCTTTCAGCTTGAAGGATCTATTTCATATGTGTATACTGTGACCAGAACTGTAATAAAACGAAAATAATTTTAGAGGCTGAAAGACTTTCAAAAGTCATTCAGGCGAGTCAAACTTGTTCGAAGATAATTATTTATGAATTCTTTCAGCCAATGAGCGATTAACGCATAATGACGTAACGCGGTATGTCACATGTGACGCGCGTGTTTCTATCAGGACTTGAAAACAAAGCAAATGGATGATTGGCAGATATATATATATATAGTCCCGCAGGTTCTCTGAAATAGTTGTGAAACATGTAACGACGTATCGACATGCTGAAATAGAATTCTTCCAGAACCCGCGCGGTAGATGGCTACAAAAGCCGCTGACAAACACGTGAAAGAGTTTTACTCCCACTACTTAATGTTAACTTCTTTGTTTATTTGTTGTCAGGCTGAAGACGTTTTTCTTATCAATAAATGGACATTTGAAAAACTGTTTCTAAATTAACAGCAAGTTGTAGTACGTAGTGTCATATCTTCATAAACAAGGTGGACCAAAAAGTGAACTCTAGTGTTTCTCAACAAATTATTCTAAAATGTGTGCCAAAAAAGCTTGTTTTTGTCAGATTTGAGTGTCAGTGACAGGTAGTACCAGACATGGGTATAATATTTTTCGACTATTATCAAATATTCAGTTGGTTAAATATTCTATATTTGACATTAAGCTGAGACACTGGTAAAATAAGTATAGCTAATAAAATTGTCAGTAAAACTTGAGAATAGAAAAATAGAAGAACATTAAGCAAATACTGCATGAATTTGCTGCTAAATAGTGGTCTGGGAGTAGAGGTCAATAGAGGTCAACATCTTTTCAAATATTAGTCGCGATTTTTAATTTCACAGCAAAGTCAATTTAGTCGTAGTCGACAACAGTGACTCAACCTGGTTTATGCTACTGTACTACGGAATATTTAGCACTATAATAGTAAGAACAATTTGATTACCTGCTCTTGTTCGTGAACATATATAAATACTACTAAAAGAACTGTTTTCCTGCATATTTATGTGTTATTGGCACCACAGGAGTGAAAACACGGAGTTCACTTTTTCGGCCCACCCTGCGTATACCTTGTACACAGATGTAGCTGGCTTCCAGGTATGTCTTGAGTTCTCCCGGGCAGGGCCGCGTCTGATCCAGTTCTCCGTCGGGAATGCGTATCCTGCACAACGGCTTGGCGGAACATCGCCAATCGACTTGCGGTAGAACGTCGGACTTGCAGCCGACGTAACCGAGGTCCTCACGCACGCACGACCCTAGCCGCATCCGACCATACCGGGCCGTTGTCATGACAACGACGCTGTTGTCTCCGCAGCTCGGCTCAAAGTCGTCCGCTTCGCAGTAGTCGCGGTTCTCTGAAACACGCAGCAGACACATGGCGAGGACTGTAGGCGACAGCAGTGGTAAAACTATAAGAAGCCAGCACCACGCCGGCAATGTTCTTGCCGCTTGTGGCGGGGAATTGAAGCTGGGACAACCAGTCGAGGCTTACGTATGCAGCCAGCGGCAATTCTGCGTTCCGTCTAACGACCGACAGTTTTTGTGCCTCTTGGCCTTGACCTTTGACATTTTGACCCCCAAAATAAACGGATTTCCAGGACCCATGGCGAAATATTTTTGTGTTACGTATGGTGATCCTGGCTGCAACGGTTTTTGAGATATCGTGCGGAACGAACAGACAAACAGACAGACAAACGCACAGACGCACAGTCAGACAAAGGCCGCTATAAACCGTATCCGCGCAACTGCCGTCGGCATGGGTAATTAGCGTCAGAAGGTCGTGAGAGCCCGATAACAGAAGCGTGGAAGGTTGGCTGGCCTAAGGTTACGATGGGATGGGGTTTATAGTCAATCGCTTATTTAGAATTTGAGAAACAAAACCCTACAAAAATTCAAATGTCGTAGCTCACTCATGTCTGCATGTTGTTCACTGGACGCCACATTTCATACGAATATGTCAATTTCTCGTCAATAAATTTCGGAGCTTTTCAAAAAAATGAACATGCCATCATGGTCCACGTGAACAGTGTTGTCGCACGTAGCAGCTGTAAGTCCAAGTCACTGCGCAAGTTTCCACTGCAAGCCTATTCTTTCGACATGCAGTACAGTTTTTAATAAAAATTTTGAGTGAAGAAGAAGTTAAAGACAGGACATTTTGTGTAGCGACTTTTCGTGAGAACTCATCTCTAAAGCGCTCAGAATGGCACGTGTTAACGAGGGATCACACAGTTTTACCTGTCACACACGCGTTTATCCATAAATCGAACGAGCCATCCTTCCTTTACTCCCCAGCCGCAGCGCATCACCGCACGTTGGCCGGTACTTATTTCCCGTCCCACAGAAAGTAGGAGGCTGAGTTGGCCTTGTAATGCGATGCAGACTAAAAATAATAACAGGTTTTGTGGTTACCGTATTGCGAGTTGCGTCTCGTTTATCGTACCATCGTTGTAAAGACATAATTATAGCAAATATGAAAGGGTGCCACTTCGTATACAAACTGTAAACGTTCGCGTTGTAGTTCATTTGCTTGAGAATTCGCAACATGTCAGTCGGAGTCCGACTCGGAGATTGGCTGCGACCAAACTGTAGCTGCTCATGCACGTATGCATTCGTTCTATGCCAGCTTCACTCCGGTAGATAGCATAAGAGCTGTGATGGTTGTCTGGAGGTTAGGAGGGAATAATCAGAACTGTTCTGTGCTGTGTTGTGTATATACGACAGTGTGCTCAATGACGCGCACACACACGTGAATAGTACTGAAATTTGCGTGTTGGTTTAGGTTTAGATTTCGCTTTTGTATGTTTATTTAGGTTGAAGATTAGGCCTATAATTATGTGTTTTTATGTTAGCTTAGATCAGTTTAATCCTGTTTTGCTTTTGTTGTGTTGGGTTTAATTTCTTCAAGCCAAGAAATTGTCTGAGAAGAACGTCTCCGTAATGACCTATATTATATGTCGAGTGGGATGTAAAACCTTAACTCAAGAGTCAAGAAATGAAGCTTCACTCTGCTATATAGCGTATATAGCGAGTGTGTTAGGATAACGCGTGACGGCAGTGGCTGGTAATATCCACAAATGCCGTTGATGCATGGCGACACGGGTCAGCCGATGACGCTCGAATGTCGCCTCTCTTTCCTTCTTACACTTCGCATTGTCCGGCAGTGTCTTTAGCCGTCCTTGATGACCATCCATCATTCGTTCCTCATCTATTCATCTTTCTTTACCGATATTTCTCCGCCATGTCTTTTCTCTACCTCCGCCGCAGGTTGGCCGGGTACTCTTTTTCACCGCCATTCGTTTGTCTGTTTGTCTATTTATGAACAGAATATCTCACAATTAAGGGCCGATTTTCGCGAAATTTGGGGAACATGACCACAGACAACATTGTGGACCATAGAATATTGATTAAAATACGGAATGATCTGGGACATATTCTGCAGATAGTGGATATCGTAAGTTTACTAGTCGGCTGTAAATGCAGCCACCATGCTACTGTTTGGCATTTACAATGAGCTCGCTGTTTTAATTTTAGTTTTTTATCGTGCGACGCTATGCTAGCGCGGTATACGCTATGGCCATGTGTTCAGTTCGTCTGTCTGTCCGTCTGTATGTTTGTCCGTCTGCACAAGCCGGTATTGTACCAACACAGGGTAGATCAATATTCCAAAAAAATCGCTGTATCTCAGAAATGGTGCAAGATAGGGACATTACAATATAAGGCTAATAGGAACTCGTGTGCGGTCTGCCTAAATATCGAAATCCACCGATGAAATACTAAAAATCGAAATTCAACAAAGTCCACGAAATCCACTCAAATGCGACGTCGGCTAAATATCGAAATCCACAAACTGTACGAAATCCACATTGGCAGTGTGCGCTCTATCAAATGGTGCTCTTTCCAATGAATGACCTTGAGTGAACTCTAACTACCCCAGACCACCCCATTTCTAGATTTTGCGTGGCTTTTAATATCTTCGTAACCAGTGGAGGTAAACTTCAAATTTAGTAGCCACAGCAAGTCTAGCCTACGCACGACAAACCATCTCTGAAAGGGACGTCAGGGTCACGTTACCCATATTTAAATTTCTGGGCTATAACCATATATTTGGAATGAGTGCAGCTGCCAGCTGGGCACTTTAAGTTTGATGTGCAGATTGATACAGATGAGTACTAGTGTATGCGTGATAGATTACACCGGACCGGAAGGGGATGTATTCAGGATCACGTGACCTCTGAATTTTGGTAAGTAACTGATAATATCTTGGAAACGGTACAAAATACAGACGCAATGGATGACTAATAGGAAATCATATGTGGCATATTGGATGTCACCAACACAAGTTACCTTGAGTAACACTGAACAGTGCTCGAATTACCGGTAATTCGAGCACTGTTCAGGGTTACTCAAGGTCACTTGTGTTGGTGACATCCAATATGCCACATATGACTTCTTAATAGGGGTTGTGGTTGCGGTTGTGGACCCCACGTAATACACGGCGTCGAAGTCTCGGCACTTTCGGCGCTTCGGCCCACTGTTTTTTTCTTAGTTCGACCACTGACCCTGAAGGTTACTTATTCTGTTTGAAACAGTTCTAATTCTCAAACCTCAAAAAATACAGCAATTACGAATTTACGACATGACTCCACATGAATCGGAAAGTGCACGTGGTTCGTAATTTCAACTGTTTTATAGAAACTGGAAAACTTCTCAAGTCACAGGCAGTCATAAACACTGTAAATGTGGTAATACCTGGAATTGGTGCAAGATAGAGAAATTGTTGCTACAGACCACTAACAGCAAATGATATATTGCCCATCGAATACGGCAATTCCGATGACCTTGAATGACCTTCAAGGTCATTCACCTATTGCAAGCCATTTAAAGTGGTATTTGTCGTATATAGTTATGCAGCAATTGACAAGATTTCAACTGGCATAGCGTGTCACGCGGTCCGTTCGCGATAGCTGAGCTTCTTGTCTGACTGTAAACCAGTAACACATTTACACATTTGCGGTGCACTTGACACGGTGCCGATTTCAATGTGCTTGGTGGAAGTGTACGCTCTACAAACTGTACCTACTGGCATCTAATTCCTACTCATATATCTGGGACGCCAGTCAACTGCAGCACTTGGCTTTAGTGTTGATTATGGTCGTTGTTAGGGTTGACTGAAAGTGCAGGAGTGGACAATGTAATCTAACCGGTAATCCAATTGGCGTTGTTAAAACGTGTTTGTTTTGTGATAGCCTAAGAAATTTCGCATACTACTGGCAGCGACAGACAGTATAACCAGAGTGGTATTCACATTGATGTCAAAAACATATAAACTCGTTTTATGTATTGGGATGCGAGTAGGCTTCTGTTGCTTAAAGACCAACGTTGCTTAACTCTCGTAGTGGGCAAAGTCCGTCCGTCATTGTCCATTCCTGATATTTCAGCGCTCCCCGTTGTTAAACTATTTGCTTGTTTTGTATTTTGTGGCCTTCAGTATTGTTTCAAGGTCTAAACGATCATCAAACTGAACTTCAATAGGCCTACGTTAGAGGGTGTTAAATAATCTTACCGTCTTCCACGTAGCCTGCATGACATAATAATTTATTCGACTGACCAGCTAGGACGCTACTGGAAGCAAAGCATATAGCGTTTGTAGTAATAATTCATTCGTTAATTATTCAAATTCGTGTAGAACAAATTAGCAGACTGCAGCTAAACAACAAACTAAGATAAAATAAAATCTATGCTAAAATTACTTTAAATTAAATGAAGCTAAACGTTCAGGTCAAAACACCGAGGAGTAATATACAAACAAAGTCTAATGAAATGACTAGCAAAGCAATTTTTGCAAAGTAGACGAACGATGAAATTGTTTTCAGTACTAGTTGTCTGCTACGGTGAAATCGATTAAGGCCTAGATACACAGGTCGACGTGACAGCCCGTGTGTCTAGGCCTTTAGCTGCGCGCAGTGCGGGTATGTCGCTTTATTACTAGATCATATATCTTTTGAGCATCAACTTATACGACGACCTCTGCTGAATACAGACGTTTATTGTACCGCTTAAGCTTACTATAATACAAGTGCACGTTGCCAATTAAGTGTACCGAGTACATATACGCGGCAGTTTGGATTTTCGTGGGCCGGGGAGGCGGTGAGGGGCGACTGGAAGCTCCAGAGATAAGCTGTTTATCGGTCGCAGACATGAAGATAATTAGGGACAGCGGCGGAGCGGCACTACAAAGCTGCCGGTCAACGGCGTTATTGTTGGCTTCAGCGGCAGCCGGTCTGACTAATGACAAGCCGCCGCTGGCGGATGCTCGAAAACGGCAATCGACAAAATTCAAGACGAAAGAGCCGGCAGCGCGTCGGCGAGCACATCCATTGTATTTCGTCATCCTAATCTCGTTCGACCATTTCTTGGTCACGAGGACGGAACGTTGTCGGCTACGAAGATTATTTATCGTCTACTGCAGTTAATGGCCAGTCTCGACCGTGCAGTAATCCAATTTTGTGCTACAAAACAACGTTAAAATCCATATCGATTATTACACACATACAGACTGTGGCTCGAAACGTTGTAACTAAAACTGTATGCGTATTTCGCATCTTTATAAAAATTATGACCTAAGGTATCGACGAAATTGTATTTGTATTTGAACTCAGTGGTACTGTATTCCTATTACAGTATGTTAAATGTTATCCGGCACAATCGCAAGACTATACGTACGTGCGTGACCTAAAATTAGAGCGTTTAACACAAGTGCTAAGCAGATAACCGGTTCGGAAGAAGACAACATTTAGTCACGCGGCCGCATTACGATATAAGACACACTTCATGCATTTTATCGAAGTAGACTCCGATAATCTGACATGGGCAGCTTTACAGTATTTAAGACTGCACGGTTCAACAATTTATCGAATTCTTTAGTGCCATTTCGGCCTGCTGACAGTTCGTTTTTCATCGGGTTTGTCTTAAATTTTCGACAAGGACCGACTGCAGTCGGCGTCCTGTAGTCTTAAGCGACGGGACTTCACACACGCGTATGCTTCGACATATCAAAACAGTCATCTGGCACTGAAGAGCGATGCCTTCTTATGCAGTCTTCCGCTTTGATCTACGACCACATTTTCTCCTCATCTGCTGCAAACGCGGAGAAAGAAAGCGAGGTCGGGGAGGCTCGAGGGCAGGAGAAGAGAAAAGAGGGCACACTCGGCGAGCGACGGTTATAATTGACGGTTATCTGGGAATGTCATGGACAGGCTGATAAACCGAACGCGTCCAAACAGCCCGCTCTAATTCAGTTTGTCTGCGGCCGCCTTCTGCGCGACAAGTGGATTGTTGATCGCCGTCTCCCGCGCACGACGAACAAAATCGACCGGTCGCGACGCAGGACGTGTCGGGCCCGTTCGACAAGTAGGCAGATCGTCCGTCAGGTCAGTCCGTTGAGGTTGCGGACTGCGGACTGTTTTGCTGGCGGATTCGCATCTGCAGCAGTTTCGAAATTTGCGGACGGTTCACGTACAATGAAACAAATAGCTGCGAACACCGCCTGACTTCCAACCAGAAATGCTTCGTTTGCTCGAAATTGCTCGATAATAATAATAATAATAATAATAATAATATACACATTTGTATAGCGCCATATGGTCGTAACTTCAGAGGCGCTACACACGTGCAAATTC
>Ga0209780_1000501_pt1 | contig 21048 bp, 12 predicted proteins | sample WorMetexBAHAMAS2_FD_187384 | JGI IMG/M metagenome (GOLD analysis project Ga0209780, IMG submission 187384) | Marine gutless worms symbiont microbial communities from Max Planck institute for Marine Microbiology, Germany - Inanidrilus exumae... | ecosystem: Host-associated > Annelida > Digestive...
TGCTTCCCCACTCCCCACTCGCAAACAAAGACAGCACTGCCTGGACAGCAGAGACATTCTAGGCACTGTACTAAGTGAGCCCGACCTACTGTCGAGTGCGTGCCATGAGCAATTAGCGCATTCCAGGACAGCCGGGATCTGATCTCGCCTGGACATCCACCTGTTTCCTATTAACTACCCTAGCCTTGACATCGACCAATATTCGCCACCGGCACTGCGGTGGCACGTCAAAAAAACACCGCCACTGACCGAGTTGCAAATTCCTGCCACCGTAACAACACTGTTATTGTTGTTTTTACACAGTGGCCAAAAATGTCATGAATTTTGAAATAACAGCACTACATGAGTTATTGTTTAGTAAATATATTTTTGTTTCAATATGCTTTTGCATTGTTCTGTTGTTGTTTTTGATTTGGTATTTATTACATGCTTGGCATCTTCCAGTATTTTTGTGGTGTTATTAGGACCAGAGTGAAGTCCACTTTAAGGTGAAGATGACAACTCAGATGGGAAAACTGAAGAAGTCGTATTCTGAAAGACAGGTGTTTGTTCCATTCATTATGATGCAGAGATTTGACCACTTGAATGGCATTGCTATTTCACACCATGACAGTTATTGCATGATGGCATTGTGGAGTTATTGCTAGTGTATTAATTTGTCTGAACTAAGTTGTAATAATAGTGATGCTTGCATTGAAATGTAATGACTTGTGTATAATGATGATAAACAGAACAGTTACAGCCAGTAACGTTTACTGTAAACTGTTTGACATGCCATTTTTAGAAAGCATATCCTTAATGAGAGGTTTTGTGATGTGAAGTTGTCGTTTGTGGTATTAATGCAAGTGTCTGATGTTGTACAGAATGTTCCAGTGACAAACTTGAGGTTTCTTTACGATGGACGACGACTTGGCGACACTGAAACGCCGAAAGAGGTTTTGTTGTTTGATAACTACACTGCACGTCTGTCATCAGTAATGCTGTGTTCCCAAAAATGTGGCAGTTTACTGTGGATTGATCCTGTTAAGTTGCAACTAGTTTGAATAATTTTTTCACTGTTTTGTATTTATCTTAAATGTGTATGCATAACACTTGATGTAAGCTGGAAAACAAAACTCGTGTAGAACAAAAAGTCTGCTACAAAATGGCATAAAGATTAACTTGTTCATAAGCCATGATCAAACTAATCACATGTCAGTACCATAAGGTAAGTAATGTTTGCAGTAGTGAAATTAAAGTTATACAGTATTGCTGTCGTTAACATTGATGTTTTAAATGTGTAGCTCGTATTATAGTTGTCCTTTAGGTACTGGAACCGGAGAGCCTCCCTGAGGAGTTTAATGGTGCATGAAGAAAAAATGAGGTCATTGGGTGATTACACTGGGTGGGATCAGTGCTTCTTGTTTCCTTCAATGCATTGACACTGTTGGTTGGGTGACATCCATCCTGTAAACAAGAGGCTCGGCTGTCGCTGAGAGACCCGCACGATGCTCTGTATCAGTTGAAATATTGGCCTAATGTTGTACGAGTAACGCAAACGGATCACATGAAAGCCTGAGGAGCACTGCCATGCTGCTTAGTTTTGTATGCAGATTGTTGCACTAGGCACAACTGTTGCACAACGAGCATGTAATACCGTGCACGTTATCAACAGACTTCCATACAACCAATCTTGGTGATGTCAACTGGACCGTAACTGTGATATTAGTCTTCAGTTGCAACTATATGTGTCTATCTTGCACCATTTACGAGATATTACCACTTATTTCCCAAAATTTAAGGAGGTCACGTAACCCTGAACACATCGTTTCGGGGATAATCTATCATGCACGCCCTAGTAATCCTCTGTATCAATCAGCACACAAAATTTGAAGTGCCTAGCTTCACCGATTCTAAAGATGTGATTGTAGGCCAAAATTTAAAAAAGGGTCACGTGATCGTGACCACACCCTTTTTAGCGGTGGTTTGTCACCCGAAAGCTAGGACTTCGTATAGTCTACCTGTGTGTAAAATTTGAGGATTCTTATTTCAGCCATTCCAGAGATATCATTCAGGCCCAAATTTTACAATTGGTCACGTGATCCTGACCACGCCCCTTTTCGGGTGATTTGTCATCCATATGCTGGGACTTGATATAGTCTACCCGTGTCTAAAATCTGATCATTCTAGCTTCAGCCGTTCTGGAGATATGATTGGTGCCCACCAAAATTTAAATGGTTCACGTAACCTGACCACCCCTTTTGGGGATGATTTGTCATCAGTGAGCTAGCACTTGCTATGATCAACCTGTCTACCAAATGTCTACAAAATGTGGAAATTGTGTGGTTTAGGGTAGTTAGGGTCACTCAAGGTCACCAAAAATAGCGCCATTCTATACAGTGCACACAAGTTCTTATTAACCTTTCATAGTAACTATGTCCCCATCTTGCACTGTTTCTTGAGTTATAGCGAGATATTCGTTGAAAATTGCCGATTTGAACCTACGCCACCTCTATTTGATGCCCACATTGGGATGACCCCGTTGGAATTTCGCCTAGATTTTTGGCGTCAGAAAACTAGAGTCCCTGGGCTATTGTATAGTGTTGTTTGCATGATCCCGTGATCCTAGGTTTAGTCGTCTCAGTAGAACACCGACTTGTAACATGCGGATGGACAGACACAGGATGACGGCAAGTACCGCGCTAGAAGTGCTCTATGCCATCATTTCTGCCAAACTGGCAGCGGAACGCCCCTTTGCGGACTGATGTGGCATACACTGGGTGTTTATGCAGAATCTTTAGTTCTGCTGTTGATCTTGGAAGACAATCTGTGTTATGTTTAAACATCTACGTAAAATTTTGTAGCTGCAGATGGAAGACGACGATGTCATAGAAGTAATGAAGGAGCAGATTGGTGGACACCGATTAATCACCATTGCATAGAATGGTATAAACTGATGGACTGAGCGGCACAGTGTTACCGTGCTGAAGAGTAGCATTTGGTGAAGACTGTACAGTATTTGATACAATAAGAAGCTCAGTTATCACAGACGGACCGCACGACATGCCATGTCAATTGAAATTCTGTCAGCTGCTGCACAGCTGTACAAGAAATCACATTTGAAAAGGCTTGCAGTAGGTGAATGACCTTGAACGTCACTAAAGGTCATCACTTCCTATTGGTTGGTGGTCTGTAGTAACAACGACTCTATCTTGCATCATTTTCAAGATATCAGTTATTTCTAAAAAATTAAAGTTGTCACAGCATATACCACACTAGGATAGCACTCATCATAGGAGTGCACGTTAAAATGAGGTATAATGCTGATAGGTAGAATTAGAGTTCTACTCAGAACTCCAACAGAAATTTAATGAAAACAAGCTACAAATAAAACCAGTTAGCCCAGAGATACTAGATGACGTGCACTGGGCTTTTTATGATATGTGAGTAGTGCTGTATAGATAACCTTTAAACAAAGTGAAGCAGTCATTTACTATACGAATAATTTGCAGAGCTCATCCTTTATCAGCACTCATTTGCACCCAGCGCTACCTTACCACATATGCTGCCCATAATAAATGAACACTGATGATCTTCCACTGCATTGTACACCGATGCATGCTACCTTCAAAGTTTAAGGTCTGTATACAGTGTGCAGTTAAAAAAAGACCACACCACATTAAGTGGAATTTGTGTGGAACAACTAACCACTCTATTGGATAATTTACAACACTAATTGCTAGTGTATTTCACCACAGTCCATCCAAATATTATTAAATTTTAGTAAGATGCTTTGAAAGCTGCGAGTTGTCTGTTTTCATCTTTCAAATTTTAATGTACTTCATCAGTGTATATTAATTATAGAAAAATGATAGACAGAACTGTGATGTGATCAAAAACAAGTAAAACATTTGTTCAAAATGTCTGCACAGTGAGCCTTTACCTAAGCATAAAGACAGTTTCAAAAGCACAAAACAAACTGCATGGTGACTAATTGTCTGGAAAATCTGAAAATGTCGGGGAATTTAACAACAGTAAGGGACTGTCAAATTTCTGACTTCACATCCGGGGCTATACCAGTGTATTAGTAGACAGTTGAAACTATAATTTTAAATTTTTCAATTAATTTTGATAGTACACGTGGTGATAATTTCCATTTCCATTCAGGCTGGAAAGTAATTTCAGGTATTATTTCAATCTAGAACCATGATTTCAGTTATCATTCTTAAAATAATTTCCATTATGGCTGTACTTACAGTGAACTGAATTTAATAACTTATAGTTTCAGTTGCTGTTAATAAATATATCACTGCTTTATGTTCATTTATTAATAAAATTACAGAACAAGAACATGCGACCACATTTTGTGAATATATCACTACATGTCCTTAATAAAGGCTGAAAATATCTCTTTTGAATATACACTCGTTACTGAGAAATTGTAAATTCTGTAATGGGGTCTTTTTATTAGCTGTACCCTGTATACAGTAGTTACAGGTACAACCAGCGTTAAATGTTAAATGGTAGCACATTATTGTCCATTGTTGTAATTTGCAGTTGAAACTTAAATGGCCGTCAAGTAATAATATGACGCTTATTATTAATCGTACTTAATCATTTCATATTGATTACTGACCACAGAACAGTAGCATGTGTAGTTATTTTTGCTGTATTTGAGTGAATATTTACTTTGTTATTACTGGCCTGCCTACACGTAGTGTAGGGGGCCAGACTAGTAAACGGTCGCTGGCGTCTGTCATCGTCATCTTTAACACTCCACGGTGCAACGTAACTCACCACGGGGCAGCGCACAGTGGGCCAGTAGTGTTACGTCCCATAAGGGCGACACCTTGTTAATATTGCAGTGTTTCGTTTTTATTAGTGCTGCAGGTATATACTCTGTGTGCTGTTTGCTGTTTGCTGCTAACATTTGTAAACTTGGTATCAAAAGTCTTCTGGCCACAGAAGTTTGCATTTTAACCCTCTGCATCGACACAGTTAATGGTATTTTGGCATAAACTGTTTTACAGCATGCAAATTCCTCCACTGTTCTCTGTGCCACGAGTTACTCTAGGCTGATTCACGGTGCTTCTTGCTTTTCTAAGATCCTCCTCCATGCAGTCTATATGATTCAGGCAGCCTCCATGTACAGTACACGCTTCTGTCTGATCCAAATATTTATATAGACTGGAATGGCAGCATTACATCATTGAGAATAATTTTTCTTTTAACACACGTCTCGTGTGACAGTCTTAAGACTGCGGTATGGAAGTAATGTTATTGATTGCTATAAGTGTATTTTATATAATGTCTTGTTAAACGTATAGTTTGTTTAGCCATCTTGAGTTTTTATTTATGACTTGTTTACATTTGAGTATTGTCTGTCTACAGCAGCCTGCTGTTGTGACTGGACGCTGAACACTGTTAGTGTGAAACAGGTTGACAGTGACGTAATTTAGATATTTTTATCTATGTTATCAGTTCTGGCCGCCATGTTGTGGGGCAAGAAAATGTCAACATTTTGCAGCACGCTGATCTGGCATTAGCGGTAGGCTAATGATTCAATTTTATTTAAATAAGGTGATAAATCTTCACCAGTTAACTTCTCACAGTACGAAATCACATTTTCTACAACACTGAGATCATATCATGACCATAGACTACTCTGATGTCACTTGAACCTATCTATAGTCTCGTGCATCAGGTTGAGCAGTAAATGCACATTTTGGATTTAACCCCGGTTCACCTGTAAATGAGTATCAAAATGGTGCACTGTCCAGCTGGCATTTTCCAATCTACTGACATTTCCTGTCAGTAAGGTTAAAATTTTGGTTCATTTCTGTCAGTTGTGTTTTATTCATATTTCAGCTGTGCTTGTGAGGATGCTGTATTGCTCTGTGGGAGGCTGTGTGACCAACTAAATGCACTGCCTGCTGAAACACTAAAACCATTCAGCTTCTGACAACAGCTTTTAGTTTCAAATTTGGCAAATAATGCAACTAAGTGTGGTGGTTGGTAACTTGGTAGCTAAGCATCAGGAACAGGAACCACAATACACTTTGCATTTTCATGGAACAAACGACAAGCCACATCAGCCATGTGAACTTGTTTCATAAATTTAGGACCATTTAAGAACTGTTTCTAGGCAGCTTGGCCTGAGCGTGAAACAACACACAAAGCAATTAAATTCCTAGCTTGTTCAGTCCATCTCTTCTGACCGATGCCTCTTTTCTTCTGGAAACATCTTGATCATGTCATCAATGCGTAAGATGGTGATGGCTGCTTCAGTTGCAAACTTCAAACTCTTAATTTTTGACACTGCTGGCTCCAGAACACCTGCCTTCTTGTTGTCACAAACGCATCCATTTGTTAGATCGAGGCCAACCCTAAGCATCGACCAACATTATACACTGAGTATAAAATCAGCCAAATTCATTTTTTCACTCCATTCTGTACCATTTTTATGAGTTTTTCACTGTTATAATCAGAAATGCCTTGCACACAACATTTCCCACCATATTGTAACTATGTTGTCACATTAACTTGTTAAGCTGGACACATTTGGTGTTATCACCAATATGGCCTACTTGCATTTGCAATAGCTCTCAATTATAGCTGCTGCTGTACTAATACATTTTTACTCTTTTATCACATCTGTTGTATTACTCGTACTAAAAGACATTCAATGACTAACTGAACTATTCGATATCACAGCTCGTGACATATGTAAATATCTTTAATAACTAGGTTTTACATAAAGTTTCTCAATTTAAGTTATGAAGTTGTTGCCTTCAGTGCTTTGACACTGTTGGATGGGTGTCAGCGAGAGAGCTGGCGTGTAAAAAATTGAGCGATGAGGTTCTGGAACAGTTATCAGTCTGCAGTGAGGTGCAAATGACATGCATTTGTTCCAGCTGATGCCACTGCATCATCTCTTGTTTATTAAACCTGTCTGGTGCCAGCTTACCCAGGTTGTCTTGGAAAAACGCCATTAAATGACTGTTGTTGAAGATGCTCATAATGAAGGAAAATTTTATTCACATTGGCGATGTTCTTGTACTGCTAGTAAAGCTTACTTAGTTTTTCAGGTGAGATGTATTTAAGGCATCGAGCAATTTTTCATAGGTTTGTGCACAAAATTCTGATCACGGCAACCAAAGACTGATGAAAATCGGTGTATAACTGACACAAGTTATTGCAAAAATAAAGTTGGCACAGTGTTTTGACTCACAGTGAATTTTGGGGGTACAAACTTGGCAGTGTTGATGAAATCATCAAGAGGGACATTGATCACTCACAGTCACAGCATAAAATAAATCATTTCACACTTTAACCAACACACTTGAAACAACTGTTTACAATGATAAGGATTAAAATGCATGAGCTGTACCACAGACAGCAGCAGCTTCTAAGTATGCAGATATCTAAACACAAAGGCACGTTGAATGCTAATACCTGTAGATCTTCGTTGAATGCAACTATGTACTAAATGAAAATGTTATTTGTATCGATTTAAACAAAAATTATTGTCGAGTCCCTTTCAACAGTAAACACTTACCAGCGCAGTTCATGCATGTCTGGCTTTGTCTGAGACGTGTTGTGAAATGCGCGAAGCTTTGCAACAAGTTCCGTCGAGTCACGAGCTGCATTTACCGTCAGCTGCTTCGGAATGACGAGCAGTGAATTGGCAAACTCGGCAATTGCAAGCTGTTCACGGGAACTCTGTCAACAAACATTGGCCTCTTGTGTGCACACTGATGACTTTAATTCTGTTTACTTCCCTACTTAGAAACCAAGACTATCGAAATGTTCCAGTGCTCCTAGGTGCACACAGAAATACTCTTTCATTTGTAAAATCAGTTCTCAGTAGTGTGTATATGAGTATATTTTGTAATCTTTAATCCGTATATATTTATGCACAGGTAAAAGTAAAGTAAACTAAACAGTGTATAGCAGTTAGCAACAACGTAGCCTCACCGCTATGGGAAACCCCTATGCCATATGGGGATCACACAAGTGTTATCTGCCACCAAAAACGTGCATTGATGGGCGCATCTACGGCTTGCTCACTGCTAGTAACAAGGTTATGCCTGTTCCTTCTTCATAGTAACGGCAATCTGCTGATAATTACCTAAAACGACTGAATTCATTATACATTTTTCATTTTAGTTTCGTTTCAGTTTCCCATTCAATTTCGTTTTAGTTTTAGTCAACGAATTTGAATTTGGTTCGTTAACGACCAATTTCATTTTCGTTTTCATTAATAGAAAAAACACCGACTGTTATGTGGATACAGGCAGTTATGTAATGTGTATTCCAGTGACACTATTACCAGTAAGAAATCTGCTATCAACGAATGCTCTCTATATAGTGAAAATTCATTATTGCATTTAATTGCACTCCACAAAATGCTTCCACAGCTATCGATTTTCGTTCATTAATCCTTTTTTGTCAACAATGGGGTGATGTACAGTGCTGTATAGAATTACTGTCCGGGCAATCTATGTTTACTGATAAAGCAAAATGCTAATGGACAGTGTCAGAACTCACCAGAGAAGATGCAAAATTCTCTAGGTAAATGGAAAGTGCTGCTTCAACAGCACCTCCACCAGGAACGACTGACTTTGACTCAAGCACACGTTTCACGACACACAGAGCATCATGAATCGATCGTTCCATCTCATCACACATGAAGTCATTGGCTCCGCGTAGCACCAGGCTTGCTGCCGTCCTCACCTTCGGACTGTTTGGTAGTCACAACCATGCAAACACAACGAGTAATAAATAACAACAATACACATATTTCTATCCTGCCACAACAAATGGAGGACATTACGGACTGCAGTAAATGGAGAAAATTAATGATACTGAATAATACCCACACTGACAGGGAATGATTAAGTGAATGTTTTTTCCTGATACTAGCTCACCAGAGTTGTCCTGGACAACTTTCCTGGACAAAGGGCCAATGAGTGGGTTGTTGATGTATCCCACCATAAGGTTGTAACATCAGAGACGGTGGCAGCACAGGTTATGTCATTAATGTCCTATATTGTGGGCCAGATCAAAAAGTTGAATCCTATGCCAAGATTTGAATGCTGCACATTTTGTCAGGTTTCTGTAGCACGACATCATAAGTGTCAGCATGCATCAACTTGCATACAAATGGATTAATCAAGTGAAGTAAAAAAAACTCGACTGCGTATGACATAAGAATACTGTAAAACCCTTTAATTTGGCTGCCCTAAAAGTTAACGATTTTGCATGCAAAATTATTTTGGCGCCTTTTATTTTGGCGAATTCAAGCCGCACAATTCCAACACACGAGTAATGCCAACTGAAGTTGCTACAGTATCAATATTCACACCCTTTAATTTCGCGGTTTCGTTAAGCTCGTGAAATTCGCAAAATAAAGGGCACGCGAACAAAGGGGTTTACAGTACAAGAATACTCATACACTTCAGAGATAAAACAGCTAATTATGAAAAGTAACTGAGTCTTTATGATATGCCACGTCAAGTGTTCTCGACTACATGAATGGCCTTAAATGTAACAGATCAAACAATTTCTGTTGCTCAACGTTTAAGAATTCTGCACACCTACGGTAAGCACCGAAATAAGATAAAAATTGTAATCATAGGATGATTAATCAATAGCAGATGCATTCAAGAGAAACCTGTAATATAAATCACGGGAATAAGCACATTAGAACAAGGAATATATAAAGCTGTCAGTTTAACACATAGTAATCTTTCATACCCTTTGATAAGTATCAGCTCATCATCACAAATTCGCTCCTGTACAACTTCGTCTGCCTGACCAAGAAATGATGCCTCGAAAGTTTCTTCACCTTCAAGATTTGCCATTGTTGAGATCATCTGAGCTGCATTATCCATACATCAACTACACTTACGTGCTGGAAACCTTCAAACTGTTCAGATACAGATTACATCTTTTGTATATGTACACCATTTCAACAGTCATTTTTCCAGTGAACTTGGGTTAGCTGCTTACCCCCCTCAACTTTCTTTCTGCGCTTACTCTCAAACAGAACCATCAGGTGTAACTGGCACAGGTTACATTACACTTATGCTGGCAGTAGAAATGCCATGGCTCAGAAAATTGCTGGGAGTGTCCAGACTACAGGAGTTCACAAATGAAGAAATTATTAGTATTATTATCCACACATGCCGATTGGCAAAGTGTGGATATATCGGTTACTGTTTTTTTGTTTGTAATTTTGTACGATTACAGATTTCTCCACCGAAGATAAAGCTAGTGGCGTCAAATATTGCACGGCGGTTCATCGGCGTCTTGGCAGAGAAGGTCACATTTTTAATATGAATTTTACTCCCCCAGAAGCCCAAAATCAACCAGAGTGTGGGGCACGCCCACCCCGATGTAAACATTAGCATAGATGATGAGCCAACGTAAACGTCACGCTACAGATGCGCTGTTCGTGGAATATCGCGCAGCGTGTGTACGTAAAATCAGCATGTATGGATAGAGGTCAGTCCCCACTGATGTACTTGTTATAATTATTATTATTATTATGCGGTTGATAATGCATGTTAAGTCACTCACAGAGTGAAGAATCACAAGAGTGGGGTGGTCATGAATCAGCGATGGTAAGCTTTGTTGTAAAGTTCAGTCTATACCAGTCGTTTGAAAGTTACAAGGCAGGATAGGTCTGAGATTATTATCAGGACTAGGCTCCAGCAAACAGAAACAGTATGTAACAAAACTCATGGAGAAGACTGGGGTGGTTTTGACATGTGAATAAAACGGACAGCAAAAGAATACCAAACACAGCGCTGCACTAATAATGAAGTGAAAAGGAATCGAGGTAGACAATCAAAACCATGGATAGATAGCATAAATGTAGATTCGAAAGCTAGAAGCATGGACATTAGAGTTACAAAAGAGATGAATCGGGATGGAGAAATGGAAATGATCGTACAACAGCACACCTGACAGACAAGAAAAAACAACAAGAAGACATTATGCTTCATGGCACCAACCACCAGTGTCAAAACAATGAACAGAACCCAAAGCACCAACTCCAAACTAGAAAGCTCTCACATGAGGTTGCACTGACCACTTTAGCAACATCTTTTTAGCTGACTGAATTTTTGGCTGGCTGTTATTTATTTACGGTTTCCTATTCAGGTCGCTTTTCAGCCATAGCAGTTGCTCAGCTTATTTTCTCCTGTAACCGAATTTTGACCCATGATCTGGACTTCAAAACTTGACCTAGACAGTTTCAAGGTGAGCCAGCATGTCAATTATCTAGGTCAAAGATCACTTAATCCAGAAGTCAGGTCTGGACACAGACACACACCCCCCACCGACTGGTCTACCTTGACCACTAAAGTGTCGGTAAAATCACTCACTGGCCTCGTTCTTTCGTCATCCATCAACTGAATACTGAGGGAATGGATACTGCTCCTTTATACTGGCTCTCCAATGCTGGTAGTATATGATAACAGAAATTCACTGGTAACATGATGGTACAACTACAGCCAATGGATACACGAACGATACGATATGGTGGATTAACGTGTGCTCAAAAGCTGATGAGATGGCCAGCTTAATCTGGCACACAGCACAGAAACGAAAAATAAGGCAAAATGAAAACTAAAATCGAGTAGCTAGAAGAAACTGTCCAGGCAATAGTCTGTGGAGGCAGTCCGGGAGGAAGAAGTGAAACTACGGGGGGGTAGGATTTGTGAAACAGGTAGGTTTTAAGCTGTGAGTGAAAGAGACGGGGAGTTATGGATGTGTCGAGTGGCGAATCAGAAGAGGAAGAAGTGACGGGTGAAGGAATAGATGAGTCGGAAATGGAGGAACTGGTACCAGAATGAGGTTGACGAAGAGACAAAGGGAGCTGATTCCAGGGACAAGGTGAAGCATAACGAAAGGTACTCACCACCAGTGGCTTTTGCAATCCGCCTAAGATCAATTTTCTTGCATCGTCGTACAGCCATCGTACCACTTTCAACAAAGTATTTCAGGCAAAGGTCGTCAATGCCGCCAGTTGTCAGAATAACATTGGCGCCAGCAGTCAGGATTTTCTGGATGCGTTCTTTAGTGATGTCTGCCTCTCTACAAACAAATCACAGCAGCATGTTGCATACTGCATGCCAATCAACCTATACAATTTACATGTGTACATCATACTGCAGACTGTTGCAGAGAGAACTTACCGCTGTCTGATTCCTTCGAGCTTTGACGGGTCATCAATGAGAACTTGAACTCCCATCTTCATCTTAGCCTTATTGAGACTGAAGTCCAGACATGCTATTTTGGCGCCGACGACCTTCTTTGTCATTGCTACAAAAGCCATAAATTGTTAGGTACATTTTGTTAAGGTAATGCATTCGTTACTCAGAAAGAATATTTCTAAGGTATAATTCAGCAATCAAACCAGAAAGCACTCACTCGTGATTGCACCAGATCACTTTAGCACAAAAACTTAAGAAACAACCAAAAATATGCCATACCAGAACGTGCATGAACATTCGTAAAGCAACTTTTTTCATCCTGTGACATGTCCATAAACTGTGACCTATGATGACCTGAGTTGACCTAGATAGGGTCAAGATGAAGCAGCATGCCAAATAACCAGGTGGACACTCACACGTACACTCAAACTGCTCTACCTGAACCACTGATAGATTTACTCAATAGCACAAGACTTGCAGTACTTGAGTCAGCACTGCAGTCCATTTTTGCTGGACTCGGACTTGCTTATCAGGGACCCAAACTCAGCCATCCTAAAATCGAGTCCTCGTTCAAGTCCTCATACAGCTGCACTGCAGTAGCAGCACCACATACAAGTGAGGACCTACATTCCTATTTTAGTAACAATCAGGCAATAACGACACAATAAAGCGGAGTCCATGAAAGACAAGCCTGACTGGCAATAGTTATTTTGTCTGGGGCAAACGTGGACCAGATTTGGCTGATTACTAAACTTGGCCTAGATACTATGGCTCAATCTCGGACATGAACCTGATCTCAACAGCAGTGGACTTGGACATGACAGTAATGGACTCTGCAGATGCTGAGACTCGTTACAAGTCTGCAATAGCAGTTCACTAAAGAACAGAACTGTCTGTATATAGGTTTAAATAGTGCTATAAATTCTGTTGCCTAAATAACATGTACAAAAATTATGCATCAATGTCTCGCCCCCCAAAAAATAGAATTATAATTACATGCTCATTAATTACTATCACTGACATGAAATGTTTTTGCAAAAATGCAGATATGACAAAAAGGCTGACACTGACAAGAAAAAACGAATGGTCACAGTGAATGTGAAGGTAGTGTGAATTTGTATAGCTCATTGTCGTGAAACCTCTAATGTGTCAATTTAACAATGTACACAACAGCTGTTAATGATATTACTACACACTCAAAACTGACCCTGTGATGCAACTGTGCAGTTGAGTGCATATCCAAAAATCAGCAAGCTTTCACGTGTGCTACGGCCATGGGCCTTCAAAACATTGACAGCTTTGATGGGGTAGCGGAAGCCACCTTTACCATCCGCCACACGCACTGCATTGGCTGCATCGACCACCATGTTAGCAAAGAAATCAGCATCTCTGGATTAATACTGTCAGGAACTACTAAAGACAAAAATAGACTCGCACAAATCATATGCAATCAAAATCAATCTTGCCGTTTCTGCTCATGGAGTTGTCAGTCAGTTTCTAGCTAAAATTATATTTACTGAAGCACTTCTAACAAGGAATGTAAGAGTCTCGTTTTTCTTCAGGCTCATCTGTTACTCATTTGGCTTCAGTCCATCCATAGCTTTACAGATTAACACAGATCTTCTTTAGCCACTGTCTCACAGTGATCTTTTACTTCGTCTTTTAAACCTAAATTTTAACGTATACCACAGTTTTAAAACAAAGTTTAATCCAGACCCTAAAATGTGGTATTAAACCAATGTACTTCGACAAGTTGAAGACCAAACAAATAACATGCAGTAACAAAATCACAGACAACAGTCACATGATAAAATACCCCGTACGGGACTGCCGGTCGACTCCTACTTACTGCCAAGTTCAAAGTCACGTAACAAAAAAGTTGGACAAAAACAAAAATCCGGCCCCGATAAGCTTTAGGTATTGCCCCCTAATGTAGGAATCCGTGGTCATTTGCCAGCCCCCATTATACATGGGGAGCAGATAGCTTTTGAAAATGACCGAATTTCCGACTTTCAAGGGCTCGTAATCTTGACCTTGGATCGGGTCATACTGCATACCGTCATGCATCACTCGTCGACCTCTACCTACATACCAATTTCATTGAAACCAAAGGAACTTTTTGTGGACGGACGGACAGACGTACAGACGGACATCTGAGACCCACTTTATTAGGTCGACTCAGAGGAGTCAACCTATAAAATAATTGTCATTTTCAGACATGCACAGAACGCAAATAAAATATGATGCAAGCATTTGGCGATCACGATCAGTTGAAATGCCGGCTGCAGTTGCAACAGAACATTAGCCATCTTGTTGTCAGAGCCAAAACATAAAGTCACAGCAGTTGTAAACTGAAGGGAAAAGCTAGTTTTAGTAAAGCTGCCTATCTAGTTAAAACTATAGTATAAAACTTAGGTTTAAGCGATAAGTATTTATCCACACAATTCCTCAAATAACTACAACAATTATGAGATACAAGAAATGATAAATTCTGATAACCACTAAATACATTACTAGCAATAGTGGTGACAACGGCACTTACAAAACAAAATTAATGCTGTTAATTCAACAATATTTCTATAGCACTGTATACTACAATAATGGCGTTTTCAATTTTCACACAATCTGACATGCTAAAAGAGAAAGGATACACTCCGATGACTTTGCTTGCGATGCTGGTCTTTGCAGCATTCACAAGGCAGTCATGTCCAAGCTCGTCAACATTGATTGTTAGATTCTCGTTTATGTAACGACATGCTTCCCTGCATGCAGTTCACTCACAAAAATTAACTGTCATTCATCCACTGTCAGTACCATGTATAAACATTACCTGAAACTGCTTTTGATGATCTAAGTTCAAGACTAGTGCTACCAAGGACCAGATATTGTTAGTCTAAGACCAGTCTTGAAATAAGACCAAAGTGTCACACGACATCACTGGGATCTGCACACTAGACAGTCAAAGATTAAGACAGAACATTTGTATAGTGCCTTGTAATGAATGCGATACTCACCAGAAGTGCTCAGAATGGCACGTGTTAACAAGGGATCACAGTTTTACCTGAGACCCACATGATTATCCACGAATGGAATGAGCCATCCTTCCTTTAATCCCCACCCGCAGCACATCACTGCACCTTGGTTGGTAGTCAATTCCCATCCCACAGAGAGTAAGAGGCTGAGTTGGCCTGGATGGCTGGCTGCATACCGAAGTGGCATGCCCACCTGAAGATGGTAGCCATCGCAGTACTTACCAGCCGATGCGCAGCAGCCGGGAATCGAACTCACGACCATCGAGTCGCAAGTCCAACTCCCTAACCAAGCCAACCAAAACTAGCACAGGAGACAGGAGATGCTTATCTACAGGAAATGGCTTTAGAACGGCACACAAATTTATCTGTGAAAGACACTCACTGGAATTTTTTTAAATAAAACACAAATCAAAGAATAATGGTGAAGAAATTGCAATGTTTTACAAAAAGAAAGACGAGGATCATGAAAGACTTATCAGGGAAAACATGCAAAGACTACACCTCTAAGAGATTCAAGTGGAATAGAACTAAGAATCACAAAGAGATGGAAAGAACACTAGCTCCAGCTTCAACTGCCCTCCATCAACCTCACTGCATGACTTCAGTCAAGATTCATCTACTAAACATGGCAATCCTAGATATCAGTCTTTGCCCACGGTGTGCAATCCCCCCCCCTCGCCGCCGATAATAGACTTATCCAACGCTTGCAATCAAGCATCATAGGGTGTCAGGCTTGTCGGGCAGGTTTTCCCCCAAAACTGCCCCTTCCCCTGTGGGGATCGTCATCCCCACTAACACACTGTTCCTCGGGCCAAGCCCACTCATCATTACGAATGGCATCTCAATCGGTTCAGCCGTTTATGTGTGGGTCCCAAATGCTATGCTGTACAATGCATTGTTAATGGGACAGAAAACCCCTAAAAACTGCCCCTTCCCCTTGGGATTTCATCACCCTGCCAGAAGAGGACTGAGCCACAGTCATAGGCAGCATTCTCCCAAAAATTGGTAAAGATTATGCATGTGGTTCTGGGGATATCCTCGTGGAAAGACAGACACAAACACACAGACGTACTCATCACAATACCTTACAACTACTCCCACGGGCGAAATAATTAGATGTAAACTGTGAATAAATAACAGTGTCTGGAGTGGTAAAGGCAACATCAAGGCTCAAAAATACAACTGCATGTCGGACAGACAGTACTGAAGCAGAATTACTGAAGAGTGAGGGAGAGATGTTGCCAAACAAGAAACGAGCATCCACAACAAGACAGAAGAAAAACACTGCTGTCCATCGGTCGTTTAGAACGCTAGCCTGTAGGCCCAGTTCTTGGTCTATGTAAGAAGTCGACGAATACTGAGTGTAGTCTTGAATGCCACGATTGAAGATTTGAATATTAAAACAAACCGAGTTTAACATCCTACATAAAACACAAGGAAATCATCATACTTGCACGCGAGTCGGTAGCCACTGATGACAGAGGTTGGATGAATCTTTGCTTTCACAAGCTCATCAGCATTCTTCAGCAGCTCAGCAGCTATTATCACCTATCAATCATCAACAATAAGATTCATATGACTTTATGAGAACAACTGACACATACTAACAGTCACTTAATTCAACATAATATTGTTTTTCAATAAGTACTAGTTATTTCTGCATTGAAAATGTCAATCTTATCGACCGAATGGCTGCAACTATTCCATCTATGGTTACACATGACATGTATTCATCCTTTAATGGAACTAAAATTATAATAACTTCCTTGATTGAGACCAGCAAACATTACACAGGCCTCTAATAATTGGTAGAGATCGAACCGGAACAGTTTCTGGTACTGTTCCCGCCCGGAACAACGTCGGTTCGGTCCGGCCTCGGAACATTTTTTGTTCCGGAGCCGGAACATAAGCATCTCTTTGTTCTTAGTGAAACCGTCGCGACGGTCTCACTTAGTGCACCCACTACCGTCGCACAATACCTTCGCTGAGCAGTCAACACGGTGCCCGCTGTTGGACAAACAATGCAGTTCGGCGATAATTATCTCAACAACAGTCATTTGCCGCCTGAAATACCCAAATAGACGGCCGCGACAGCTTCAATTCCGCGTCACGTCAGTCACTCGCGGTGTCCTTTGAAGTGCCGGACCGGACGACACCTACGTCGTAGTCGTCCGCGATGGCGGCGTCTTATGCGGCCGTTGTGACTTCTCGTGTTACATGTGTGTGGTGGCAAGTGCGGCGGCGGCATCAAATGACCGTCGTTGCACTAATTATCGCCGTGCCGGCGTGCGACTCGCCGCACCGCGCCGACGGACACGGCGGTCTGCGGCAGAGATGCCGCCTGCGAACACAGATCCGCAAGAATTCTTGAGATCCGCGGACGGCTCGCCCCCGAAAATTAGCGGACGCGGACAGACGTGGATCATTAACTCAAGCTCGGCACTCGGCAAGCTGACCTGCTGAGCACAGTTAGCAGATGCTATAGTATAGTGCTGACGGACGTGTTCAACCTGAGTCACCCCGTGACCATGCTCCGCAGTCGCTAATTGTTCTGCAGTGAGCCAGCTTGCCAGGCTCAGATGGATTGGACACTAGGCTGCGGCTGGGAGCCTGTGTGGGGAGTGAGGGATGCGGATCTGTGGTCAGAATCCGCGGACTGATGCGGACGCAACATTTTAGGATCCGCACATCTCTGGTCTGGATCTGCGTGTATGGTTCGGTTCGGTTTCGGCCGGAACAAATTTGCGCAGTTACTGATTCGGTCTCAGAACAGCAGCAGTCGGTTCGTTCGATCTCTAATAATTGGTAATGGAATTGCAGGCCAAACCAGGCTTCATCAAATTCTGGCCTAAAATAGGCTGGGCCTGGTTTGTTTAGAGCAATATGGGCCGGGCTGGGCGTGATGGGCTGGGCCTGAGAATTTCTGTGTGCAGGGGTCTACCACTCATCTCCATATCAATGGCCATTTTTCCATGTAAACCTCAGATGGCTGGTCCTCCTCTTCCTCAGTGTGATCTGGAACAAAACCTTTGGAGAACGTGGCACAAGATACTTAAAGGCCTATAACAGAATCAACAGCGTCAAAGGAATGACTGGTGGATTTGTAACATATCCAACCAGCGTCTTCTATGCAGACGACATTTGGCAAAACTGTAGTGCTAGGCAGGAAAATAAGTCAAGGCAAACTGTGAACTACACTGACCACAGATGTAGTTCCATCTCCGACTTCCTCATCCTGCAATTGAGCCAGTTCTACGAGGACCTTTGCCGCTGGATGCTCAACTTCCAGCATCTTCAGAATAGTAGCACCATCATTGGTTATTGTCACGTCCTGTCAATAAGCAGAACTGTTATCACTGCTTTTCAGTAATATTTATAATAAGTATCCAAGGTAATTTAGCAAAAGGCCACATTGCCACCATGTCAGCCTCTCAAAAGCGCCCATTCCCACACAGTGATCTGGACTCTATCTAATACATGGTTCCTCTGACCCATATGAGTCAGCCCAAAAAATGGCATCTTCATCGGTTCAGCGGTTTTTACACAGCTGCCCGTGTGCCCAACAGACCACACTATGAGCGACATCTGCAGCAACTGGCCACATCTATGCACTGTGTGCAAGCAATAAGGCCTAAAAATCACAATCAACATCATTATCATCATCATCATCATCAAAGACCATCTGTACTGGGCCCGTGCTAAATAATGAAGTGTTCGTTGTATGCACCTTCGCACCATTACGGGTGACCTTTAGTGACCTTGAAGGTCACTTTTGCTGTTTGAAACCTTTGTGTCCATCCACCACAGTGGTTTGCATCCATGGTGGTGTGCTGGCGGAGTAACGTGGTGTTACCAACAACACTGGTGGTAGTCGATGTTGGTTGATCACAGTTATGGTCCAGTTGACATCAACAAGATTGATTGTACAGAAGTCTCTTGATGACACACACGGCATTTCATGATTGTTGTGCCTAGTGCAACGATGCTGTGCAAAACTATACAGGTAGTGGAATAAAATGTGGCAGTTGCCGAAAGTGCTCCTCAGGCTGACACACAATCTGTTTTTGCATTATTCGTACCACAGTAGGCCTATATTTCAATTGACACAGAGCGTCATGCAGGTCCCTTGGCAATAGCTGAGCCTCGTGATCATTTATACAGTACAATTTACCACATAGCTTATACAGTAGAAATAAGCATGTCTTACCCCAACATCATCGACCAGCATCTTATCGAGTCCCACTGGGCCCAAGCTGCTCTTCACAATGTTCGCAATAGAACATGCTGCCATAACTAAAAAATACAATGTAAATTATAACATGAACATCTGTTGTGCAGCTGTATAGTGCAAATTTGCAAAACTAAGCAGGTTAATAAAAGATATTGGGAATTGTATTTTTTAAATAGAATTATTCAGAAATGGAATAAACTGCCTGATGACATAGTAACTTGCACATCAGTAATGTTAATACTAGGCTCAGTTCACCAAATTGATTATAACTGTGGCAAAACTGCTACGTTCAGCTCTGCATAGGCACACCAGTAATCAATGTTCTGATGAAATGGGTCTGCAAGCACAGTGGATGACTCTTACAAGTTCCTAAGAATGTCTTTAAGTCTCCACGTTTTTGTGAGTCCTTAGTCAGAGTTTGGAATGTATTAAGTATTTCATAATCAATGGAATGTAAATGGTCTGGCGTACGTCCATCCATACGACCATCGGCACATACGCAACACGACTCACTAGGGGGCAGCACACGATGTGGCCAGCATACATTTCCATCAGAGTATTATGGGGATGGACATACTTGTCTAATACTGTATCGCATCAAATCAACCATTTTCCTTCAGCGCTGTACATTGCTGTCACTATGTAGCATTCTCACTGCCACTGTCGACAGCCATCATCAATATCTACTTCACGAAGCGGATGATGACGCAGTCATATGGCTGGAATCTACAGCGACTGCAGCACTCGCGAAATGAAAATCAATATCGTAATCTAGCAATGCTAGATTTCTGAGCTCATAGATAGCGTTCCACTGTGGTCGACTGCCGTTGACATTGGTTCTCCATCAATGGTGGTCAACGGCGTCAGTGAGAATGCTACTTGAACGTTTGCTGATGCTGAATACATTGCATTCGTGGCACCGCAACACATCCGGTGTGAACCCATTATCGATTTTTAATCGGTTCTATGGAACCAATTATCGATTATGGAAAATATTCGATATTTACATCCCTACTCAGCTTTCCATAATCCATATTTTGTTAAGTCAGAAAATTCGGCATTTATGGAGTATTCCAATATTAGACACCTATGGACATGTTCTTCCGGTCTGTTTACCATGACATTACTACTAGCAACGTCAAGGTAAACAGGCCGGAACTGCTTGCATCTGGAGCAGATTAATCTCGTTCGCGTGATCTCTTCTTGTACTGGATTAATCCTGACCATGACCCAGAAAAATTTCGGAGGCATAGCCGATTCAAGAAAGTATGCCCAAGAAAAAATTCGGGGGCACAATTCGCGTTTTAGCTCTGCCCCCGAAAAATATATATTCTTTGCCAAATTTTGTTTCTTTCTTCTGCTATGCCCCCAAAAGACCTAGCCCCTTTTTCTTATATATACCCCATAAAAAACCCTCTATTAATGATAACGCGGTGACTATTGATCCGGTCACCGTAAAAATAGCCAACTGGCTATTGATCCGACAACCGGAACAATAGCCATTCGGCTATTCATCCGGTTGATATAGTTTCTTTCTTTCTGTTATGCCCACAAAAGACCTAGCCCCTTTTTCTTATATATC
>Ga0209780_1000502_pt1 | contig 21038 bp, 15 predicted proteins | sample WorMetexBAHAMAS2_FD_187384 | JGI IMG/M metagenome (GOLD analysis project Ga0209780, IMG submission 187384) | Marine gutless worms symbiont microbial communities from Max Planck institute for Marine Microbiology, Germany - Inanidrilus exumae... | ecosystem: Host-associated > Annelida > Digestive...
AATATTTACATTTAATGAGAATTAATTCTTGAGGAAAGATAACTGAAAAAGAAAAATGTAGGAATAATAGCAGATTTAGATTAAATAAAAATTAGGTAGATTATTTTATTTAAAAAGTATAGCTTGTGTAAAGAAAAACTTGAGACACAGTGTACAAACAGCTAAATCCCGATGATGACTAGTCTACATTACACAACATGATAAATAACATGATAGCAATGCATCAAATGTCCAAACTACTAGTCTTAGAGTGACTCGATTGAAAATAACAAAGATTACTGACTCGACTAGCAATAACAAATATTACATTAAGTAGCTGCCATGACGCTATGTACACAGGTTGACAATAACGTAATATCTTCATTCCCATCTATGCCAGCTGGTCGGGCTGCCATGATACTGTATCGTATTCAGCAATTACTTTGAAACGTCCTGCGGTTATGGAATCAGGCAAAGTGAGCACAGTGGACAAGCAACATTGTCATACTGATGGAAAGCAAACTGTAGCAAATCCCAATCATCGCGAACTGTAAGGCATTCATGAAGCTAATTCAGGGTTCCCACAGGTTAGGCAAAATAAAATTCCCTGACTTTTTCCAGACTTTTCCAGATAACTTTAAAGTATTTCCAGGCATTTTGCAGAGCTTTCCACAACAGTAACTAAAAATGTTGATTACACAAAAACAGTCTGGTAACATAGTTTATACAAGTTAGTACAAGGTAACAAGTTAAACAAGTTAATAATACTTATACAAGCGAATTCAATTTACACATTACATGCAAAGATCAATAGATAAGCAACTCGCGAAAAATGCGACATCTCATAAAAAAAATTCCCTGACCATATCGCAAATTCCCTGACTTTTCCCTGACTTTTCCAGGTTTACAAAATTCCCTGACAATTCCAGGTTTTCAAGGTTTTCCAGGTTTGTGGGAACCCTGTAATTGAGCAAGGAGCTACTTGGCAATGATCGGAAGGTCTCACCTGAGCAGTTAATCACATTATAGGTATCATTGGATATTATTAGGACTGTAAATTTTTAACGGCCATCGCAGCATTCGACAATATGACCTACCACCGTGAATTCTTGCGTTTGCTGCGAATTTGACTACTTGTATCCATTACTGTCCAAAGAATTGCATCAGCTATAAAATACAGCATAGAAATGACATTTTATACAACTATATTTGCAATATAAAACTGACTGAAATGTACCGACTGAATTGACGTCAGTCACTCATTAACAATTCTGATTTATCTCCGGATTTTTTGACAGATTTGCTATTGAAAGCAAAAACGCGTTTTACTTTTTACGTCTGAAGGATGGATTCGGCTCTTTTGTGACCGCAAATTCTCCGCGTTTTTGACGGCGAATTTTCCGATTTTTGGCCGCGAAAGATTTACGGCCCCTGGATATTATTTACAAAGCTGTACGAAAAGAGAAGAAATATCTCCGATGTTGAATTTACCAACAGTTTTATCACAAGTACAGAAATACGTTCATTACCCACGCCGACGGCTGTCGAATGTGTAGCGTTTGTCTGTCTGTGCATCTGTCTGTCTGTCTGTTTCTCCACAGTTCACACGATATCTAAAATCCAATTCATTTGGGGTCAAAAGGTCAAGGTCACAAAGCACAAAAACAGCGCCGGCATGAATTTTGGCATTCCTGTGAAAGCTGGCTTTGTCTAGTTGGCATTTATTTTTATCAGAGACAACGAAAGTTTGGAAACTGAAAACTCCAACTTCAGGTTGTACCTGCAAGTTTGTTACGGGTAGACCTATTACAAAATATTACTGGCAAACTAGGAATTACAACAACAGCGCGGGGCTGAGAGCTTTACGGGCAAAATCCAGCATTATGTCCAGAGGACTTTTGGAACAAGAGCCTCTCTTGTACCAGCCGCCGGGGTCAGGTTTTCCTCTGCAAGGAACAGGAGTGGCAGAAGGACGAGATAACCTTTGACCTTCTTGAGCAAGACTCGGGCTTCGTCTGGATCGGTTGCTGCCAGGACCGGTCGCTTGTGATTTTCTCGCAGCTGATGCAGATTCAGCGTCGCATCAGTCGGAATAGAAGAGAAAACCTACAACGTACAGATTATCAGCCAGTGTTAAAGCTGACATGCAACGATTTTTTTACCAAATTGATTAAAAGTAGTTTCTAGCTGCTGATTACTACAACATAAACCCGTCTGTGTATAAAATTTTGATAAATTATGCTGTAAAATGCTAAAAAGTACAAGTTCATTGGTCTTTTTAGTGTAGTTATTCTTCGGCTGTTTCCGTCACGTGTGACGTCATACCAGGGTACGCTTGTCTTGTTTGTGTTGTTATGCGTTATTGAGATTAGATAAGAAGTTATTTATTTTACCAGTTTATGTTTTTAGAACATTGACATTTTGCTAGTTACTACTGTAGTGTAGTGTAGTGTAATGTCTCACTCAACACTCCAATAAGCTGTTCCCTTGTTTGTTTTCCTGGTATGACGTCATCACTTGCAAAAGTAAACAAATCATCGGGCACGCACTTTCGGGCGCTTTTTCTAAAATTTCCTAATTTTTTGATGTTCCTTAATATTCAAATAGATTTGCTCATATTACAGACATACGATGGGCAATTTACTTTAACAACCAAAAAATCATTGCATATCATCTTTAATATCAACTGAGTATGTTAAGCGAATGTAAGCACCGACTTCCTACAGGTGATACAGTCATAAATTTGCTCACACTAAAACATCTTCATCCAACTGTTATCTTGTATCTGTATCCAAAGGTTTTCTTACGCTGCATCGCATGCATTGCAGTAGACGCCGCCTGGTGTTATGGATATAACACATACCAGTAGTGTGGTCTGTCGGTCTGTGTGTCTGACTGAGGCACACAGGTGAGCCTTGCAAAAACGGCTGAATTAATCGAGATGCCATTTGGGGGGAGGGGGCTGAGTCGAGTGGGCTCAAAGAACCATGTATTACATTGGGTCGAGATCCCTCCACGGGAGAGGGGCAATGTTCAGTCCAATGAAAAGCAGTGAGTCTCCGCTGTGGTGTATGCAGGGACAGGGATCATTCATTCCACAATAACGGCATGATTTGCGACGAGGCCTTTAATCATAATTCACTGCACACTTGTTTTTAAATGTCACGCTTAATTATATCTTCACACTTCCGAACTAGACAGTTCACTGGCCTCACATAAAAGAAGTCGTGAGTGATATCGGTTGCTGGACTGCAAAAACAGCTGAACCTATCAACATGTTAAAGCTTTATGTGTTTGCGGTCTGTAAATGACATTACCTTGATGACATCTTTGTGTTTGTGTACACATTTATACAGAAAAAAACGAATGTCTATGTGACTGGCGTACCTTATCATAGACTGTTGTGTTAATCGACGCCTGCTTCAGCCACACGTTCTTGTAGAAGTTCACGTCAACCGGGTCTGTAACGTCGCAGTACTCGTCTTTTGCTGATACTCCCAAATGTTCCCTGGACACCGTCACACTGACTAATTGATTGAATTTTACGTCTCAACCGACATAAAATAGGTCATTTCGGAGACGTTCTTCCCAGTCAATCTCTTGGCTTAGTACTGTAAAACTAAATCAAACACAACAAAAGCAAACATGCATCCGTAACAAAATATACTACAACATAAAATGAACCCCAAAAAACTAAAGCCATCAGGTTTGGTCGCCTCCTACGACCTCCGGAAACAAAATAGGCCTATTATGGAAGAAGTAGATAAATAAATCAAGAAAATGAGTAAGTATAAGCAAATAAGTGACAGGAAGTAAGTATCAAAAAGAAGAAAGTAAAGAAGGAAGAAAAGATAAGTAAACAAACGAACAAACAATTTATATAGTGCCAAAATCAGCTAATGAATCAGTGCACATCACCGCCCCGGAGCCCGAATACGGCAAACAGAAAATAAACATAAACAACTAAAACCAGGCCTGGTCGTCTCCTATGACCTCCAGCCTGGAAATGGCGCGTGGAAGATGTAAGGAAGTAAATGAGTACTTTCCGCCAGGCCTGCAGTTATCTTCCCAGCCTCACAGCATCACCGTCCCTAGGCCGGTACCAAGTTATACTGCTTAGTGACAGAGGCACATAGGTGTGAACAACTTGCCCAAGGTTGTTACGCAGCTTTTGCCTCGAGTAGGTTTTGAACCCACGACCTGTTGATCGCAAGTCCACCGCTCTACCCATTGCGCCATCGCGCCATCTAGGCATCAAATGAGACTATAAAAGGTAATAATTAACTGTTATTAATCGATGCCGTTTACTGACCTGAAGAGCGACTTACGCAGACTGCAGGCAAACGCACCGGCCTCGTACGGCTTGCCATCCATACGTGAATCAACAAAGCGTGTGTCTTGAACAAGAATGGCCAGCTCGCTGTCACGAGTGCCGAGCATGCTGCGGTCATTGACGTTTGCCGACCCAATGATGACACTGCAGTCATCGACGATCAGCACCTTGCTGTGAACGTAGATCAACTCCGTCATCTGACGCACACACGCACGTGCTTCAAACTCAACTTGTTTAATCCAACACCAATTACTGACTTCCACTAATGCCGATGCATTATAGTTTTTACCATTACTTTATCGACAACAAAAAATAAAATAACAATGACTTTTATGAGCCAGTAGTGATCAAACATACATGTAACTAACACTCTCAACGACAACAAAAAATAAAAACGGTGTCTTTTATCAGAAATACACGTAACAAACAGTCTCAATCATAAAATTTGTTATGCACACTAACTCCAAAATTTTATTACTGGCCTGCCTAATGAACCAGTATTGTTTTGCTCGCTGGCGTCTGTTATCTGTCGTTGTCGTCTGTCGGCGTCGTCTGTCGTCGTCTGTAACGCTGTGACGGGTGGGCGGGCTGGCCGACGGGCGCGTGGGCGGTCGGCCGCCGCTGGGCCGGCAGCGTGGGCGGACGGGCGGCCGACACTGCACGGCGGGCCAATATGGTTACGTCCCGTGAGGGCGACAACTTGTTTTGTTATGTTAGATTAACTAAAGAAGATATGTGTACATCACTACGCACCAGTTTTCCAGACATTTCTTCATGTTTCCTTAGTCCAAAGAATGTTATGTAGTTGAATGGATCAGGAACTACACAAAACAACTCACAATCACAGCACAAAACACTAGCGACCTAGTCATAAGTTAGTCAGTTGGAGTTTAACGTACGTCCTTTTCAGCACAAATATCAGAGATGAAAGGTCAGGGATGGAGATCTATCCTTACCCAATACCAGTGAAGGAAGGCGAGTGATATATTAACCTCAACCCTGGCCGACTTTTTGTTAAGCAGCCACCCAAAAGGGAAAGAGATCGAGAGGCTCATTTAAATTATTACACTAGTGCCTACAACAGGAGAAGACAACTATCACACCGCAAAACTAAACTAAATTAAATATGACAAAAAGAAGCGTGCTGTGACGTTGATCTCTGACCTCCGAAATGTAATTAGGTCATCAGTAGGGGCTAGTGAATATTCCCTGTCAGTTTTACCAAAACATTTCAAGACGTTCATGAGATATCGTGGTAACAATATCTGTCCGGAAGAACAAACAAACGAATGAACGTGGTGGACTGACAAAGGCAGGCATGGTGTATTTGCAGGTAAAACTGTGTGATCCACGCCTGAGCGCTTTGAGATATACATAGTACATGTATATAAAAGGCGCTATACAAATACTCTTCCTTTCCTTTCCTATCCTTTTCAGGTGACAAAGGCAATCACAGTCACCCTCTCATATTTCTGCACTGTGCACAGATTCCAATCTGCAAGATGCTATATCATAACTGCAAACGCCACGGTTTCCAAATAAATTCTAAAGGAAGCAGCGGAAATGACTGTTTATATCTATGTGCAACGTACGTCGGACTAAATACAAGTACGGAACGGTACACTGCAGATATAGATGCAGACACAACCGACCTCCTGCCAAGACAAGTCTCTCCAGCAGAGAATTGCCTCCGCGACAGATGGACGAGTAGTTCCAGTGAACGACGGCCTGGATAGATGTACCAGTGCTCGTGCCAATCTCACCCTCAAACGCCGGCAGAAGGGGCAACATTATGTATACACGGAAATTCTCTTGATCACTGCAACACAAATGTACTCACTGAGTAATATGCTGAGACCGACACGACATTAATTCTAACATTAATTAATCCAACCCGACACAACATAAGTCATTTAGGAGACGTTCTTTCCAGCCAAGGTCTTGGCCAAGTACTGCAAAGCAAAATCTAACACAACAAAAGCAAACATGCATCCGTAACAGAATATACAACAACACGTAATAAATGCAAAAAAAACAAAAACCAGGTTTGGTCGATAAGTAAGGAAGTAAATAAATAAGGAAGTAAGCAAACGCACAATTAAAGTAGTGCCAAAATCAACAAATGAAGCAGGGCACATTATAGCCCCAGAGCCTGTATGCCCGGACCGTTTCTTCTGAGCTACTCAGTTTTTGTTATTCTTTTTTCGTTTCTGTGCCGTGTGCTAGATTAAGCTGGCCATCTCTTCAGCTTCTGAGCACACGCAAACATACTGTATCGTATCGTATCGTATCATACAAGGCAAATTTTATATGAGAATTAATGCTGTGTTGGTTGGATGGTAGTAAGAGCGTCTTCTCCAGTACTCCACAAGGTCATCTTCTTGGGACAAAAAGTCTAATACAGACCGCAACTGAAGATCGCTTCTTTTCATTGTAATAACACATTCAGTTTTCGTTTGACTGCCTGCAGTTACTTCAGCATGGGTGGTCAGATCACCACAAAAGTGAACCTTGCGAGCAACTTTTTGACATCGAACAAACAGTGTGGAATCACTGACAGAAACTCGAATGCCAAACAGTGAAAATCACTCGCTCTTTTTTGATCCATCAGATGATCCGAGTCCAGGTATAACTCATACTTTGTATGAGGTTTGATGCCAGTTGCCTTATAACAACAACAGACAGTAGGGCGTACGTATAACGCCACAACATGTCGTCACAGGCATTACAAAACCGTTCACATAATCCGCTACTTGTACCAGTAAATAACAGTTGCATCTTGTATGATGAAGAAGAACAAATGTAGGACATGGATGTGATGCATATCAAATGTATGGTTGGATGCAGTAGGACCATCCACATGTATATGACAAACAGCAATGGTTCTAGGACTGATCGTTATAGAATGATGCGAAGCACAGGTTTACCGTGGCCAAAACACGTTAAAGATTGCCAGACAGGTATCATGTAAACCATACTAGCACTTCACCATCTGCAGCAGTACCCTGTAAGTCAATGCCAACCGGACAGCAGTGCCAATGATGCAGAGGACACCAATAACTTGAACACCACAAGATGACCGCGCCCTGATTCTTCTAAACACCTTGGCGCTATACAAGCCATGTACATACTTACTTACTTACTATCATACATAGAAATTCGATCTGTGACTGGCGGCAATGCACAGAGACATGTGATTGGTGCTAAGTGAACCAAAATATATCCCACGATGCTTTGTTGCTTGTGGGTAAAAGTAGATCTGAACTGGCTGCCATTCTGTGGTGCTCACTGTGGGTGGCGATTGGTATCCATGTCGTCTGTGTGACGGGCAAGTTATGAATTCATACACAGAGCTGTGGTGGAACAGACTGTGCAGTAACGTGCATACCGATGAGCCCGCATGATGCGGTCGTACAGCGCCGACGCAATCTTGTTTTCCACGACACTGTCCTTATGTTTCGTGATGAAAAACTGATTCTGCAACAGTTGCATCATCATCATCATCACCACCACCATCATCATCACCACCATCATCATCATCATCATCATCTCATTGTGGCTGATGACAATATTATCGTTTTTAGAACAGACAGTCTGACAAGAGAAGATTCCGATTTTTTTGACAAAACAGTGCAAAAATAATGTGCAAAAATAATGCATGTTCATTTTCAATTTGCATGTCGTCCTGTCAACTGTTGGAATAGTTTGCCTAATTGGGTTCGCCGTGCGACTTATGTTTATTCTTTTACACGTTTGTTGGACGGATGCGATCTTACACCATTGTTAACGTAATGTGTTTTTAGCGTCTGGACCATTGTAAGTGCCCGTCAATGACCTGGTGGTCCATCATTTCTTTTCCTATTTGTCTTATCTTTTGTGATGTATACTTGATTTTACTGCTGAATAAATAAATAAATAAATTGTGACCGACATCACCATGAAATGTATGGCGAAACTGTAGATCCCCTTTAACAGAATTTTGAAAATTTTAACGTAAGGGGGTCGTTTGTCCCAAAAACATGCAAAAATTTCTCAAAAAGTTTTAACGTCTTGCGACTTCAGGCCACCATAACTCTGCAATGATTACAGATCGTCGGAAGTTAACTACCAAAAATAACCCTCTACAGGATTTCTAGTTTCCATTTCTACTGTTGGAATCACTTCAAAGTCATTCCCCCGGCCTGAAGAAACCTCCCCAAATTTTCTGCAACGTCCAATGCAGGTTGACAACATGGCAGATAATACTGACATCACTCAGTCGCCGGAAGCCAATCACCATCCATCGACTACTGACTCACGCAATACTAGGCCTCGTCGAGTGCAGAAAGTAAACGGCTTGTGCACAGATAACCGAGCACTTTAAGCCGAATACTGTACTGTGGGCATTCCACACAATACAGCCATCTAGTTACGTACTGCATCTGCATACCTCAATGTAGATAAAATGTTGTGCTGTGGTTATCAGGTCAATGTATGCATTATGGATGGAAGACTCAACATGCTTGATACCGGCCGACCAGTTGCATGAACTACGCAGAATCTACAAGAAATAATAATAACCAAACCGTTGAATAATTATTAATTACTACCATAAAAATTCGATTACAATACGCAAACTTGTACGACATGTACTCCCCAACTGTGAGGGAAAACTCGTGTGGAGTTCAGCTGCACAATTATGCACCCGTTCTATGCAATCCAGTAACAAAGTTGTTTACAGACGCGCAAATTGCTTTATAAGGCGACAACGCCAATGTCGACAGCGACCACGTACGTCTTAATTGACCATATAGTGCACGGCAAGGCAGCAGAGGCAGCGACGGTAAATGTAACAAACGCCCTGGATGTTAAAGCAAATGGTCGTAACTGGTGCATAGTCCAAGCAGGCCATGATAGTCTTAGGGTATGCAACAATTGTGCGATTAAAAGCAGTCACCCGCCACCAAATCACCGCTAACGATCGTCGCCTGAAGACTTCAACATGGCCGGTAAAAGCAGTCCGTTTACTACAATCGTACCTAGGACGTCAAATAGTCTTTGCGGCAGTTGTAACAGCAAAAAATGACGACAACAACTGCGCTTCATGGTGAACTCTGGCCTCATTTTGCTACCAGGAAAACCCGACATACTTATTAGTTCACATGTGCATCACAATCCAACAGACCTGTGTGGTGCAGCAGAATGCAGCGTTAGCCACCCAATACGGCACAGACACCACACTGTTGGACTTCGGCAACAACATCGGGATTTCTGTGTCCGTCTTCTTCTTCTCCAACTGTCAACAAACACGTCACGCGCAAGTGTCGGATTATCAGTCCACAAAAAAATTATTATCTGTCCCATAGCTATAGCATACAGCATCGGACAGATTGTAAGACCAGTTTGCCTCTGTCCGTGTGTCCGTCTGCGTGCACTCTCACGCTCACATTTCTTGATGGATTTTCACCAAAACTGACACAGATGTAAAACCCCCAAACGTAAAAACAAGTTCCTTGGGGTAAACATCGCACCACCCCTTTCCCCTTTCCTCATTTTGCCCCAAAGCCCCCATTTTAGGTGAAGAGGTCCTCAAAATATATGCAAATATTAATAACAACCCTACAACTGCGTTAAATGTACACAAATCGCCGAAATTCCAGCATTCAAGAGGAAATTGGGGTCGAGGAACACGATGGTGTCAGATTTTAGACTGGAGGTAGAAATATGGCCGTTTCGCGCATGCGCAGTGAAAAATATGCAATATAACCCTTATTATGGAAACAGTTTGGTTGTTGTGGACTTGCTATTGGGCAGATGCAATGTTCCACAGAACGTATTTCTAGTTTCACATAAAAAAGACTCACTGACTGGACCTGCCAATGTAGACCAGCGGTCAAAGCAGGTGCCATGTGCAGTAGAACGTGACACGCTCCGTGGCCGGGTTCAAACCTCAGCCTGGGCACGTCCGCCTACCAAAAAATTATTTTTAATAATTCGTAATAACTCCTATGCACATGACGAATAGGGAGATAATCCCGGACAGGAAAAAGAGGGTTCGATGGCGTCCTCTATAAACTGTGACCACTGCCGATGTCTTGATAAGCAGCGTCAAGGTATTAGCCGCGCTGACGTGAGCCGAAGCAGACAGACGTGGCAAGTCTACTGGCTGGTGCTGCACAAGCGCCAGTCAGCGTGTTATAGAAATACCCAACAAGCTGTTCACTGCTACTTAACCCTCCTTAGCCATGTCACATGTCACCACTGTCTTCCTCTCCTGAGCTAGCGCACTGGTCTCAGCACTGGGCTGCAAAGCAGGCTAGACCCCTGCCCACAATAACGAACAAATGAATGAAAAAACGAACAACTCACTGAATATGCCAACTGCAGAACTTGTGCCCTAGACCGACTGTTATGCATTTGTGCTAACTCTATTGTTCAAGCCTTCTATTTTTCGTCATCTCCAAAACACTTCTTCAAGGATTGTTGAAATGATACTGAACAGGCTGAATGCAGTTTATTTTAATAAGAAATGCACCCTGCTTCTCACAAGACCCCAGTAGCTGAATGTCTTTTCTTCATAACACCTCCAGAATGACATCAGTCAACTTAAAACACTGCTGTTCGTTTAAAACACTGTGGCTTTAAAGGTATTCAAAAAAAACCATATCACTTTGACAATACTAACAACATCGTTTATCTTTGAGTTTATATACCACAACCTGATGATAATTACGATTGTGGATACACAGTTCAGGAACTTCGAAGCCAACGGCAAAGAATGAGATCTGGAGTAAACCTTAGTGAAATTCCAGCGTTGAATGAAGTGTCGTGCAACGTCGCGCGCAGGTTTGCCAAACACCGCACAGTGAATGTCGTGCCACGGCAAACGTGGCGTCACGGTACGATCTATCATGTCTGCACACCGCAACAAATTACCAACATTCCGAACAGCCCGGAATGCCTCATACAACTTACAATAGCAAAAGACCTGCGCTTCTATTCACAGGAAGTGTAAAAGTGCTTTAAAATGACAGAATGCATAGTTAAAACGAACACACCGTCAGCTTACGTGTAAATAATCTACTTACCGTGTTAAACACGTGCCTTCCTCGTATGTTTTCGTCTAAAGAGATATTTCTTACAAGCTTTTCCAACAACATATATTTGAAACTGTATTTTAAAACTTAGGGTTATTAATGTCTGAATGGTCAAAAACTCCACGAGCCTCACAAATGTCTTGGGCAAAATCAAACCTATTGACAGCTGCATCACAACTGCTCTCTTAGAAATACTTTAAAATACTTTAATAAAACAAGGAAATAGATCGGAAGTTATAGTTATAGTTAGATGGAGTTTAATGTCCCTTTTCAGCACAAATATGGCTATATCAGAGACGAAAGGTCAGGGGTGGAGAGCTATCCCTACCCAGTGAAGGAAGGCCAGCGATATATTAATCTCAACCCTGGCCGCCTTTTCGTTCAGCAGCCACCCAAAAAAGAAAAATTAAGGGGCTCATTTCAATTATTATGCTAGCGCCTACAACAGAGGGAGACAGCTATCACACTGCAAGACAAAACTAAATCAAATACGACAAAAACAACAATGCATCTTTAACTAAAAAATACATATAACACAAAATCAACACACACAAAACTAAAGCTAGGTTTAGTCACCTCCCATGATATCCTGCCTGGTAAGGGAGTTGGACTATTCTGGTAGAATAGGAAGAGATGGAAAAGCAAGAAAATATGTGAAGCGAGTAAGAAGGAAAATGTAAAAGATACTAAAAGACAGAGTGAAAAGCGGGGAAGTGAAGGGATAGGGCCCACACAGGGCAAAAGAGACCGGAAACATTAAAACATTGACATCTTGGTCACGGCTAAAATGGTGACCAGAACACACCAGTGAATGGTTGGTCGAGATCACAAAAATCTTTGAAAATGAAGTTGACATAATCTTTGCCAATCCAGATCTTGAAAGAGCCGCAGAGACCTCTACTTGCCAACTGTGCGTCAAAGACGGAATCAATTTGTTCCTCCTTCTGGCTGTACACTCTGCACCAGTCACCGACAACTGGACATGAAGAGCAATGACTACAATGTATTGCAATACCGGCAGAATGTACAAATCATCTACAAAACTTAACAATCAAATAACTGCAAGCAACGTGGCTTGTGGCTAACAACTGATACACAGCAGGCGTGCTATTCACGAAGTTCGTACGCCAGTTTCTGTGCGTAAATTTTGCATACGCAAATTCGTACGTGAGTAGCGCTATTCACAAAACTTTCTTACATACGAAAAGTCGTGCATAAATATACGCACGGTGTGAGCTGTCGTACGACATAATTTTCGTAAAGGCAGCGAGTTAGTGAAGGTACCTCGATGTTTGGTTTTTGAATCATAGCAGAAATTTATTTATGGCGATGCTCGTAAAATGTTAATAGAAAAATTACATCATCATTTACGTCGAAACTTTGAAAGGATTACGTGTAATGTAATGTACGACGGTTTTTCAACATAACTTTCTTCATAGATAATGCACGTTTAAATAAGTGAAACCGAGCGACATAATCACTACAAGCAATCAGATGGTCAAATTCACTTATTTTTATCATTCGAAAAATAAACTGACATGCCGAACACGTTACTCAACGAGCACGTCCATTGAACTTATGACTGAAGTAGGCGTTCTATAAATAGAATACGATCATCGTGGGCTGCACGTACGTAGGACAATTTTTACGAACTGACAGTGAATAGCACGTACGAAAAATCGCAGAACTTGCATACGACAGAAATTTTTTGCGTATGTAAGCAGAGCTTTACGTCACACCAATAGTAAACAGGAACACGCCAGTCTATGATATCAGGCCAAGCTGTTGGATTCTAGCCTAAAGTATGCTGAAACGGCTAAACAGATCAAGGTGGTTTTGATATCCTCAGCCAGCTACATATCAGATGATGATGAGTCTCCCTAAACAACGGTACTCCCACATAATCTTACCTAAAACGTGGGACACTGTTTTGATTTGGCATGTTTGTCAACGTTTGCTGACAACGATATGTATGACATCAAACATCCTCCATTGTTTACAGCACTTAACAATCACTACTGCAGAGCAAATGCTGCTCTCTCCGTCTGCCCATGATGCCAAACGATGTTGTTGTAAATATAAATAAAAGATCTCGTGCATAATTACCTCCCACACCAAAACTGATGGGAGGTTATGTTTTCGCCCGCGTCGGTATTATAGGTATATAGGTATGCTTGTGAACAAGCTGCAAGCGCCAATTCAAGTCCGATTGTCACCAAACTTGGTCAGTTATACCCCTGGCCACAGGGGACGAGGTGATTAAATTATGGAAAATCAAGGTCAAAATCAAAGTCGGTGGGGGAGGTATGCACTCTACTGAGCCCTTCTAGTTATTAATAATTTTGTTTGACTGCAGGAGTTTCCTTCAGGATCCACAGACAAATAAGCTCTCACGATCTGAAAACTGACATTTAACAGCAGACATTTAACTACACAACTAGAAGAAGGACTTTGACTAGCGTCGACGTAGATACCTTCGCCACCTCAACGGCCTGCTGTGACCTTGACCTTTAATCTTTGACCTCCAGAATCTAATCAGTAGGCACTAACAAATACGCAGTGTAAGTTTCATCCAGATTGCTCAAGCCATCATGCGACGTCGCGGTAACAAGATCTGTCCGGATGAGCGAATGAATGGACAAACACAGTGGAAGGACAGCCCAAAATATTGAGTTAAGGTTTAATGTCCAACCCGACACATAACAAGTCATTTCGGAGACGTTCTTCCCAGCCAGTCTCTTGGCTTAGTACTGACAAACTAAAACTAACACAACAAAAGCAATCCATAACAAAATATACTACCATATAAAATTAACACAAAAAGTTAAAGCCTGGTTTGGTCGCCTCCTACAACCTCCGGTCTGGAAATGGAATGGGTCTATTCTGAAAGGAGTAGATAGGTAAGTCAGGAAGTAAACAAGTAAGGAAGTAAATAAGTAAAAAAAGCATAAGGAAAGAAGAAAGTAAGGAAGAAAGCAAGTGAGGAAGGAAGTTAAGTAAACACACAAACAGACAATTTATATAGCACCAAAGTCAAAACATGAATCACGGCGCATTACCACCCCGGAGTCGAAAAACATAATGCCTTCGTGGACTATGTCAGGCGGCTAAGGCATAAAATATTAAATAACAGTGAGAACACGAGGAGTACTGAGTTTATGGCATACAATATTCACTACATCAAGCGCAACATACGCCTGGTCCCATGGTCTTTCTTCATTATCGTCCGTCACATCCAGAAAGCTGCTTTTCTGGAATAGCAGTGCTATGTTTTCCGAGGCAGTCAACATCTTCCACACAACACAACAGGTAACGTGACTTGAACAGTCACAAAGTCGTTGGCATCCACCGTGAATTCACATTTAATTAATCAACTTTCGTTCACTCCATCTGTGATCATTGCTTGATTAAACATCTGCTGCAGACCCATTGCTGAAGGTATGATCCATCAGATTTAGAAGTAGTCCAAGTGACATATGGAACATAAAAAATCGTCTGCTGATGGATCATACCTTTGACATTAGGTCCATCACTTTCGACACCTATGGTCCTGTGAGTTAACCTGCCCACGTAGCCCAGGGGTCAAAGCACTCAAGCACCATATGCAGTACAGACGCATCCGCCTACCAAAGTAAATTATTTCTAATAATTCCTATGCACATGATAAAGATAATCCCGTGCAGGAAAAAGAGGGTTGGACGGTGTCCTCTATAAACTGTGACCGTTGCTGACACCTTGATTAGCAGCGTCAAGGTGTTTACCGCGCTGGCGTGAGCTGAAGTAAATAGACTTGGCTGGTCACTAGCTGGTGCAGCACACAGCACCAGTCAGGGCTAAGCAAGACAGTAGGCCACGTCTAGAGGGGGCGTGCTACAAATACCCGACAAGCTGTTCACTGCTACTTAACCCCGCCTTCCCCGCACACTACACACACATTGCACACACACTTACCAGTTCCCCTCCTCTTCCACACTGAACCGTTACATACGGTCTCAGAACTGAGGTTCGGACGTAGGCTGGACCTCTGCCCGCAATAAAAGAAGGAAGGAAGGTCCTGCGAGTTGAACAACTATGCCCATTGGCTAATCTGTGGCATGCCTCAGCCGACTCAAATATGGACACAGCCAGTCTGACTGCCTCATGCATATGCATCTCTTTCTGGGATCAATTCGCCCCATGACGAATAGTAGTAGTACTATTTTCAGTTCTTCGTTTAACTGGCAAATGTTCTACAGTGTGGAGTACGACGAAGCCTAACAACTGATTGACAAGCCGCTGAGTCACATAAACATACGTCGACTGGCTGGACCCTCATCATCTCATACATGGTTCCCTGGGCTCACACGAGTCAGCGCCTCAAATGGCATCTCGATCGGTTCAGCCATTTTCGCAGGGTTCACGAATGTGACCAACAGATGGACAGACAGACAGACACACAGACAAACAACGCTACTCTGGCTGTAGCAGTAGCCTGTATCTAGCCAGTGCTGCGATGCGGCCTAATGATGGGCCAAAAATATTGTGCAAATATAATAACTCTAACGACACGCATGTAAAACGTTTTCTAATAAGGCCATTCATGAGCAACAACATTAAATTGCTAAGCATTTTCAACAATACATTTATGTGTATTTGTGTAATTTTTGTTAAGGTGCCGTGAAGCTATTTGTTCTCACTATTTTCATTTTCACAATGCTACAAGTATATGGTTGATTGGTTTTATGCCTCATCTGACACAAAACAGGTCATACAGAGACGTTCTTCCCAGCCAATCTCTTGGCTTAGTACTGACAAATTGAAACATACACAACAACAGCAAACATACATCCATAACAAAATATACCACAATATACAATTAACACATGAAAAACTAAAGCCAGGTTTGGTCGCCTTCTACGACCTACGGCCCGGAGATGGAATGGGTCTATTCTGGAAGGAGTAGATAGAGAAGTCAGGAAGTAAACAAGTAAAGAAGTAAATAAGTAAAAAAAGCAAAGAAAAGAAGAAAGTAAGGACGAAAGTGAGGAAGGAAGTTAATAAAACACACAAACAGACAATTTATATAGCGCCAAAGTCAAAACATGGATCACGGCGCATTACCACCCCGGAGCCCGTACAGGGCTACAACTATATGGTGAACAAAGATTATCAAAACATATGAATTATGGCCAGCGAGAGCAGAGCAGAAGCTGTGTGCTAGACATACAGCTCGGCGCTTTGCCTTTGGTGTCAACCGTCTTCCTGCTGCCTCTGTCGAACCAAACACCGCTGCTCTCTGTTCTGAGGTGAGTGAACCATCTTGTTGTACTGGTGCATCTGACGCTGTACGTGTCTGACCATCGACCGCCAGGCTGTTCTGCTGCTGCTGCTGCAGACACGTCACACTAATAGCACTAACGGATATAAGTGAACGTCACTAAACTGCACTTTGAGAAAGTAAGTAAGTAAGTAAGTAGTGCACTATTTGTGAGATATAGCGAGATACTGCTGGAAAATCGCCAGCAGATCGGTTGGAGTGACGTCACAGTAATATACGATCTCTGTGTTGTCATACTTTGAGAAGTTAACTGGTGAAGATTTGTCACGTTAATTGAACAAAATTTAATCAGGGCAGCGTTAAGTAAGTCATCGCTGACTAAAACTGCTGAGTAAAATCGCATAGCTGTCACTTAACGGAAAGTAGCAAAGGTAGCGCTTACGTATTAAATATTCGATGCGAGATGTTGTAAACAAAGATAGCAGCGGTTTCATAATCGTTATTACATCACCATCACGCCATCAAGTTAACTAATCATTGTCAATGCTATGTAATAAGTTTAAACCTCAATATAGTCATTTTTCTCACCGTCGACAACCAAACGATCCGACATCTTTGCAAACCAAACATAAACAAACAATGTCTATTTTTAGCACTCACCAAAGATTTTTTCCGCTGTTTGTTTGTGCGATATAGCGAGATATTGCTGGAAAATCGCCAACAAATAGGTTAGAGTGACGTCACAGTAATATACGATCTCTGTGTTGTCGTACTTTGAAAAGTTAACTGGTGAAGATTTGTCACATTAATTGAACAAAATTTAATCAGTAGTTTTAAGAAAAGTTTACTGCTAGTGCCCGATCGGCGATCTCACTGTAAGTGCTGCAACATGTTTACATTTCCTTGCCCTATAACATGGCGGCCAGAACAGCTATCATAGAAATGACGTCACTGTCAACCTATCTATTTTAACCTAGTCCAAATGTATTTGACACCCCTGTTGGTGGTTACCCCATTCGAATTTCGCCTAGGCATTTAGCATCAGAAAACTACAGCCACTGTGCTAACGTATGATGTTATATTCGTGTTCCTATGTTTAGCAATTTTCGTACAATACCGGCTTGTGACAGACGGGTGGACAGAAAGACAGACACAAAAAGACAAAATACCACGCTAGCATAGTATTCGTATATCGTATTAATAGTATTAACAAACTCTAAGACAAATAGTAAGATTGACTTCTGATAGGAGAAAAGATAATGAACAAAAGATAAGTAACCTCTTGCACAGTATGTTGATTGTCGGAATCTTCTCTCAGCTCCGATCGTTCAAAGCATTCCGTCGACTGTGTAGATACCATCCTTAGAAACGTGTGAAGTGTGGAGTGACTAAGTGTATCTTGGTCTGAGGACGTTGATGACAGTGGTACAGGTACTGTGTCGGGATCCGATCCGCCTTCAGCAGGATTCCTGGCAGGCGGATCGTCCTCGTCAGTGATGGCGCAATCCTGCCGGACCAGTCGCCTGCTGTGCAGATTGCTGTCCTTCGAGTCGGTAGAGTGTCTGTCGACCTCATCATAGTCGGTGACAACTGAGTTGACGTAAGCGCCATTGCTGTCGGGCCGGAGAGTCACATGAACACTAGCGACAGTTGCTGCCGCATCGTCTTCGCTCCGCGACGGATGCTCAGCGACGCCGCACTGCACCGCGTTACGTGTCGCATCATCCATGCCGTTGTCGTCACCGGGGATGTTCGAGTACCTCAACAGCTGCGGCACCACGTTCGGCACCCGGTGAAGCACATTCTGCAGCGTCGCCAAGTCGTCCTCCCCGTAGAATGTCACTAGCGTCATCCTTCGCTGCGGCGCTAGATCCGTCAATCTGCCGAACAATGAACACAAACAGCTGCCGCAACCAAACGTCTGCCATACTTCCTAGCAATTGTATCAACATATAACCGTATCATTTCGTCACAAACAAGGTGTCGCCCTAACTGGACGTAACCATACTGGCCCGCCATGCAGTGTCGGCCGCCCGACCGCCACGCGCACGGCGACCGACCCGGCGGCGGCCGTCCGTCCACGCGCCCGGAGGCTGGCCGGCCCACCACAGCGTTACAGACGACGACGACAGACGCCAGCAAGCAAAACGAAATGGCCCATTAGGCGGGCCAGTAAAAAAGTGCGAGTTCAGACAAAAAACACAGCTACAAACATGCAATATAGACCGTGAAACATGGTAAAGAAAACATCTACAGGATGTGCCAGTAAAAAATCTCTTAGGAAAAATTCTATATCTCCAAAATTGTAGCAGATTTTTTTTAAAACTAATTTTATAGTTTTACAGAGGAGGATTCAGGCCATGTATGCAGCACATTTCGTTACAATATTTGGTTCTACTAGAAGCTGCATCTACAACCAGACCCCTACGACTTTCTGACAAAGTTTCATCAAAAAAGCACAGATGTCAGTAATTTTTGACAGAGTCAATTGCACTTCATCAGTTCATCTGCATCTGCAAGTAACAAGTTTAATGCAGTTGAGAACCACCTGCAGTTTCCATGGCAATGACAGCAGATGTGTGGGCGCTGTGGGTTGACTTTGAACAGGCGATTGTCAACAAAGCGACTGACCAGTGGAGAAAATGACTCCGGGCCTTTATGATGACCAAAGGAGAACACTTTGAACACTTGCTGTGATTGGATGTAGTCTACTGTGTGCTGCTTAGATGCATTGTTTCAAACAATATTAAAATGTTTCAGTTATTTTCGTCAACACAGCATTTTACGAATGATGCGTGAGAGACAGCGTAAGCGTGCCGATAGTAACATTATGTCTGCTGGTAGTCTGCTATACACTTGTTATGTGCAACTTCAATATTATGTCAATAACTAAATGGACCTATGCATTACGGTACAACGACGTGTCGCCCTAACGGGACGTAACTGTACTGGCCCGCCGTGCAGTGTCAGCCTCCCGACTGCTCACGCACCTGGTGGCCGGCGCGCCGACCGTCCACGCGCCCGGGCCGCCCGCCGACAGCATTACAGACGACAACAGACCACGACGACAGACAACAGACGCCAGCCAGCAAAACAATACTGGCCAGTAAAAAATAAATTGCTATTGAAGCAGTGTTTATGACATTGTGCCACAAAGTTACAGGGGTCCGGTTTTCTTTATGACTCACAGTGTACATCCATGCTTATTACTGACAATAGTCTGTCATGAGAAAGAGACCTGTGGGCGCGTGTATCCCAGCGTCCGTAGCACAGGTCTATGCCTCCAAGGAACGCCAGGCGTTGATCAATCACGACACACTTCTCGTGATGTGACCACAACGTTATCCCGTCCGGATGACGCATCACCTACACGCAACACACATCCACAGACCACGTCCCAGGCCGTCATGCTTCTTGTATTACAACGACTAAATAAATTAGCCCCGTAGGGGACTGGCGGTCGACTCCTACTTACTGCCAACTTCAATGTTATGTGACAGAAAAACTACGACAAAAATCAATAAGCTTTAGGTACTGCCCCCCAATTTAAGAATCCGTGGTCATTTGCCAGCCCCCGTTATAAATGGGGTAAGAGATAGCCTTTGAAAATGGCTGAATTTCCGACTTTCAAAAACTCGTGACCTTGACCTTGGATCGGGTCATACTGCATACCATCATGCATCACTCGTCAACCTCTACCTACATACCTACATATGTAGCACACACATTTTTTGCATTGACCTTGACCTATGATCTTGAATTTCAATCCCAGGCGAGCTGTGGTCATGACCCACATACACAAACGCTCAAGTTCAAAGGTCAGTCATTGAAATCGAAGAAACTTTTTGTGGACGACGAACGGACGTACGGATGGACATTTGAGACCCACTTTATTAGCTCGACTCAGACGAGTCGACCTAAAAACGGTAAAGGCTTCCCATACTCGCTGCCGAGCACTGGGCCTGGAGCTGATCCCAGTGTACAGGCAGTCAGCCCACAGGTGACTATAAGTCATCCACCCGGCGGTAGGCTGCCATTACTTTCTGCCAGGCCTCCGGTTACCTTCCCAGCCGCAGAGCATCACCGACCCTTGGCCGGTACCAAGTTATACTGCTTGCTGACAGAGGCACATAGGTGTGAACAACTTGCCCAAGGTTGTTAAAGTAAAGTATGTAAAGTATACGTCGATTTGTATAGCGCATTTTTACGCAGAGCGCCTCTAATGCGCTCAGACATGGATCACACAGTTTAACCCGCAAATTACACCATGCCTGCCTTTACTCCCCAGCCGCAGAACATCACCGCCCTTTGGCTGGTACTCATTTTACCGTCCCACGGAGGGTAGAAGGCTGAGTCGACCTGGGTGGTTGGTTACACACCGAAATAAAGTGCC
>Ga0209780_1000503_pt1 | contig 21028 bp, 12 predicted proteins | sample WorMetexBAHAMAS2_FD_187384 | JGI IMG/M metagenome (GOLD analysis project Ga0209780, IMG submission 187384) | Marine gutless worms symbiont microbial communities from Max Planck institute for Marine Microbiology, Germany - Inanidrilus exumae... | ecosystem: Host-associated > Annelida > Digestive...
CCCAGCAAAAAAAATTACCATGGTACACCATGGTCACACTGTGGTCTACCATGGTATTACCATGGTAGACTACGGTAGTATGGTGGTATACCACACTATACCACGGCAGCATGGTGAACAATACCATGCTACTGAACAATATACCATGATGAAAATTAACTTTACCATGCAATTTCTATAACTTACCAGAGTTTTACCATGGTTTACCATGGTAGCATATATATACCATATCGTACTATGGTAAATTGTTGACAAAACCATGGTAAATAACAATATACCATGGTAAACACCATGGTCACACAGTGGTCTACCATGGTAACACCATGGTAGACTACGGTAGTATGGTGGTTTACCACACTATACCATGGCAGCATGGTGAACAAAACCATGCTAGTGAACCATATACCATGATGAAAATTAACTTTACCATGCAATTTCTGTAACTAACCAGAGTTTTACCATGGTAGCATGTATATACCATATCGTACTATGGTAAATTGTTGACAAAACCATGGTAAATAACATTATACTATGGTAAACACTTCTTCACCGTGGTAATACCATGGTAAACTACGGTAGTATGGTGGTATACCACACTGTACTATGGCAGCAGGGTGAACAAAACCATGCTAGTGAACAATATACCATAATGAAAATTAACTTTACCATGCAATTTCTATAACTTACCAGAGTTTTACCATGGTTTACCGTAGTAGCATGTATATACTATATCCTACTATGGTAGATTGTTGACAAAATCATGGTAAATAGCAATATACCATGGTAAACACCTCTTTACCATGGTATTTTTAGTACATGCCATGTTAATTAATTAAAGCCATGGTGAGGGTTGCCATTTGCTGCCATGGTAAAGGCAAATTTTACCGTGGCAGCAAGTATGAAACCATGTCATTCACCATGGTAGAATGTTGAGAACACCATGGTAATGAACACTGCCCATGGTGAAAAGTAACTTTACCACAATACTATTATAATATGCTACGATAACCGATGGTAGATACATGCTACTACGGAAGAATTATGGAGACCACGATGGCATGTATCAGCCACACACAGTTTGTTACAGTGGAATACTGACAACACATCGGTAGTGAACAATAGCAATAATTGGTGATAACTTGTCAATGGTATCATTATTATTATATACCAACATGGTTAGATATGGGAAAATATAGAGTAGGTACATGCTGTCATACTAAAGCCTAGTTATGGAAGCAGGTACCACCAATGCCACTTACCATGATACAATGTTGAGAACACCATTGTAAAATGGAACAATTCACCGTGGTAAAATCATTATTGTAATGTCACAACAATCAGTGTGCTAGTTTTGTTAGCAGATTGGGTTGCCCTTCACATTGCAACGTCAGTCTGTCAGTTTTTAGTGCAAATATAGTGTCAGTGTTTCACCAAAGACAGAGGGAAAGGTTAAGAAATGAGCTAAGGGGTTAATGGACTGGGGAAATGGTATGAAGGGACTGGTAAGGCACTCTGAGTGTATGCATCCGTGAAGCTTCATAATCTTATTTACTTATTGTTTAGAAAAAATTCCCATGCCATGGTTGGGAAAAATTACTTCCAGGACTAATCATGATGGAGAAAAACTGGCTTCACACACAAGAAGGAGGGTATGTTATTAGTAGTATAGATTACTATGACTGGATTGTGTTCATGGCTGCTTCCTGTATCGTCGTTATGTCATATGTGTTTGGATTTTGATGTTGTTTGATTCTGTTTGTGTAGCTGCATTTTATGCATAATAAACCACTGCATACTGGTAGTGAAACAATTTCTGTATACCATCTGTATGAATACGATATGTATGATGAGCATATAATGAGAATTGCAGATCATGGTACTATATTACACTAGCATAATCACAATGTGAAGACTGTAAGCAACACAGTTTTGACCCAACATATTCTTACTTTGGACTGGCATATCTGCACAACAGCAGACCGAATAAATTTAAAATAGTGATTGCTAATTGGTAAATGTAAATGAGATCATACACTTCATGCTCAAGACATAAATACAGTGGTCAACGACAATTAAGACAAAAATTCAGATGTCAGATATGTTAAGTTTGAACTCGACAGTCAGCAAGCACTGGCACAGCAGAGTACATGTAGACAACATCACAACAGTAATCTTGAGCAACACTCCACACTCAAAATACCCGGCACAAATCCACAAACACAGCAGTGTCATCACACGCAAAGTTGACGTGCTCACAACTTCGAAGTTCTCAGACGAAAACTCAACTGCTGCATACTGCATCATCACCATTTCGGTGTTTCAAAGTACAATACTGTTTAACAGAAACAGACTAGCCCCTGAAAATTTCCAATTTCTAAACATAACAAAGAACGCTCCAGAGGTGGGCAAATCCCAATCGCGATTCGATTTAAATCGCGATTTTTCGGCTTTAAGCGATTCGATTTGAGCAGTTAAGATTCGATTTGAAGTAAGGCGATTCGATTTGCGATTCGATTCAAGTATCACGCGATTCGATTTCGAAATCGCGAATCGCGTGCACTCACTAGCAGTCTAGCGCCGACTATTTACTTATGAATGGATAGTGGAAAATCTGACTGCAAATTCACATGGAATGGGAAGCATAAAATGTTTGCAAAGCACTCGTGTCGACCGTGATTACGTAAGCATGCTTGTCAAAGCAGACTCGGCAGACAATTGCCATTGAGGGTCTTCACACTACGCCGCCTGTGGTTAGGGCCTAATTATCTCGATATATGTCGGTCCTTTCGCAGGAGACGGCTTGGGAGGCGACAGAGAAATGAACCCCCCCCACCACAAATACACATGTAACTCATTTTGACACCCTTCACTGGAGGTATTGTTTTCCGAGTCCATCTACAGGTGCAATATAGTCGTATTTGACGAACGCTGAGCGTTCGAAAGATGATGGTGTAGAAAACGCCGTTAATGTTCGAACGTCGCACCGGCTCCGAACACTGATGAAACTGGAATTGTGATTAATGTGTGATGGTAAAAAAATTGGTAATGAGTTAGATGTAGCTATGTACTCAGACATATTTAATAAAGATTTGAGATTTGATTTGAGATTTGACTTTTGGAGATTTGAGATTTGCACATAATTTGGGATTTGAGATTTGACCGGTTGATTTAAATCATTTTTATGAAAGATTTGAGATTTGAAGATGAGATTTGATTTGGGATTTGCCCACCTATGGAACGCTCAGCCGTCCCACCTAGTTACAACAGCAACCGGAAATCGCTGGAATATTCACAATACACTCACGGGTTGGACAAATTCATATCGGCTTCGGCCTATATAATTTTGCTTATAATTTTGATACAATACACAAATATACATGGTGGTGTGAACTGTGAAGACGTAGAACAAAGTATAATGCACCATGACGTGAACAAACCAATTTTCACAAGTCTTTCATTGATGTAATCCCAAGGAAATTTTCTGTGTGCATCACATACTTTCACCTCCATATCTGAACTGCATTGCCACAGTAACTTGTAGAACTCAAATGTTCACATGTTCACAGAAGTTTAACTTAGACCACGATAATGAATTTCCAGACACCTCACAGAATGCTGACAAGCATTGCTAAGATATGATCACATATCGGTAGTATTCCGCAGTGACATTTATGACATATACCCGTCAATGATAAGATCAGTGCAGCACAGTCTGGACACAATTGGTGATACTGATACAATGACAACTAGGCTGAATGCAGTGCACTAACAAAACACAGGAACAGTTTGCAGTGGATGCAATCGAACCAGTGGCAACTTCCAACTATCCGATGGTAATGTAGTGACACATTTTAGGTGATGTGGCAGTACATTTATTTATTATCATTATGGAGTGAACTTCCTTGAGAATCTGGTGGTAAAATTTTGAAAATCGGTCCTTGTTTGCACATGTTAAGTTGCACTAAACTTTGTTCTATTTTTAAGCCACTAAAAAGAGTCACCACTGTAAAGAAATACCAATACACTGTCATTGCTGGCAAGTAATTTCCACATATCCTTACAACTTGCACACTTCAAAAATACTATCGAAATATCAAATATTAGTTGGAACACTTTGGTTGAGGTGTTCAACAGTAGCCCACTTAACCACCTGGCCACCTACCCAGCACAGTAACACAATGGTGGGCCACTCATACTAGCATGATTTAGCACAAAAAAATACAATGGCCAACCAGCCGTAACCATGTATTGTCACAATGCACAAACAGTGAAATCAATGTGAGGGCAAACAGATATTACCCAACCTAGCCATAACCTAATCTAATTCGAAAAATGGTAGTGACGAACAGCACAAAGAACCACTAGCATCCGCAATGCCAATGCATTTGTGGCCAATATTGTTGGCTGTGCATGCAACCAAGTTTGCCGTTAGATGCACTTTCCAAACATGCTGAAGAAGATTGCAATTTATGTCAGAAGGTGTAATATGAAGTGGACGCACATGGAAACGACGAAATATGAAGAAAAGTTCATCGGAATGAGGAAAGTGAACACAGCTGTGCAAAGAGAAAACACCAGTGAAATTATTTAACGTGACCAAGCTGTCATTTCGTTTGAACTTGGAGGCATACTGACCAGTGTGCAGCACCATGCCATTTATAATAACCCGACAGTATCTGGTTACAATGGTACCAAGAAGGACAGTACCAATGCATGCCTCTAGAGCCAACAACTCGCTGACAGTCAACTGTGAGACTTCAGCATTGCCAACAGCAACTACTCCTCTGTGAAATCGAACTGCCCTTGCACATGGAACTCGAATGTGACAGAACTTACTAAGAAGCTTAGCAACCGCATGATCCGTATTCTCGCGGAAATACTCCTTTGCCATAGGCTGGAGGTATTTGGTATTTGAGAAGCTACAGCAGACTTGTTTCGACACCTTGCGTGTTCCGTGCAACAGACGTAATAAGATTCTGTTTGAATCTTCGAATACGAAAGCTGATGTAGCCCACAAGGGCCCCCAGTTTTTGACTGCATTCGTAACATGCACCAGCAAATGCACGTTGTATGATACATGCTCATCGCCATACAACTCAGGTACTTGTGCCACGAACTTGTTCAAAGCCAAATCACACAAACAGAGGTCTGTTACTTTTACTTTCTTTTGGTGCAAATTGTAGACACCATACACCAGCAACAACCAATGTCTGTAGTATTCGTCAGGTAAGATGTTTTTGAGCACAACAGCAGAATACAGAAGCAAAAATGCTCGCCATTCTGAAGCTTTCCAATAGCAGCGTGCGTCAAGTGATCGGGGCAAACGTTTCACTTCAGATGGTGGTTTGCAAGCTACAAGCAAACTATTTAAATTCATAGCTTTTGGACGCAAATAGAACTGCTTTCCAGCCGAAGAAGAATCCAGCCACAAACCCACAAATTGCTTGACTACACCGAGCATAATGGAGTGCATACACTCTGGGTTAAAACCGCTTATGACATCAAAGCTTGGTACTGCATACAGTAACGAAAACCCTTTAACCCCAGACACAACTAACCCCTTATCTTCAGCTTCGGAGGCAAACTGTAACGTCTGCATATGTGTCCGTGGCTGTGATGGTTGTACCTCAGATGGGTATGTCCTAACAAACCCTTGTCCTTTTGGTAATGGGACACCTTTATGCAAGCAAAATGAACATCCAAATTCACCATTGAACTGTTTGAAGTTTTGCAATGGTGGGCGTGCCACACTGTCACACACAAGTAAATCCAAGATCACAGTCGTTTCAAATGTAGTTCCCTGTTTTGTCTGCCATGTCAACTTGTTTTTGTTAAGTGTGGCTAATTCGTCCACGATAGGTGTTAAAAAACATTCCATCTTTGGCTTTCCTGCCCCTGACCACAGACCATGCAATAACACATTATCCCTCCGAAGTGAAAATGGCAGGTCGTTCACAACATAGAACACTGGCCACATAGATGTATTAGATGACTTGAACACAGGTACGCCATCAACATTGCAGGTTAACGACAATGATGCAGGAAAACCAGCACCATGTTTACGTTTGTACTCAGCGCCATCTGTAAAATCTGTTAATAAGCTGTCATCAGTACTGTTGCATGTACTGTTTTCAAGAAGCTGTTGACCCAAATTCTGAACTTCAAGCAGGTGCCTAAGCGATTCTCCCAATGGACAGAGCAGGAAAAAACAACCAAGTTTAAGCATTTCATCCGAAATAACATCTTTGCCACACCCAGAGCACAATACGTTCTTCAGCATTCTGTCAAGCAAGCCAATAAATGTTTCACATGAATCACAATAAATGTAAGTCTGTAGAGAATATGGTGACTGTAGAATTTTGTTGAAGAAATACATATTGTCGGGCAAGGAACCGGGAATAAGAGTGTTAAGTAGTGCAATCAAATCGGCACTTGCAGCTTTAGTTAGTGCATGTCGTGTCATATATGCATACACAAGTGTGAATAACTGGCCACGAGTCACACTTGTAGTTGAATGAATTGGACGACTTGCCTCCGGTACAAAGTCAAAGCAACTCGATGATCTGGCCTACAGAAAAATACACCACATGAATATACAACTATAGAACTTCAAAGCCTTGAAACTGACTGCCTGTTCACATACATGTGAGTGCATGACAGAGAGACAGAATTACTATAATTATCATATATGCGTAATGCACATGGTGCATCAATGTGCACTCACTTAACAGGTATATTAAGAAATAACTGATATAAACTGGTGTGGTGTCACATCAGGCAATGCAGACCTGACTTGTGTGATCACCAGAATCTTCAACAACCGACGTCAGCTGGCTAGAATCTTCAAATGGAACACCTAAATGACTGTGTACTGGTTCGCCATCACTGTTGCTCACAGACTGATTTTGATGCACCTGCAATGTAATGCAACATCCTTTCAAATGCAAGGATAGTAGCATTTGTAATTATGTAAGCAGTTACTGGTCCAGGATATTGACTGATTTCAAAAACTGTAGAGCAATGTGTGCGACATAGAGATTACTAGAAAGTCTATGCTTCCAACTGACCAGGGGTGCTGAAAAGCCTAAGTCCACAAATCAGGGGCGTTTCATCGTAAGCAACCTACGCCCCCAGCATTATGCAACTGAAAAATCTATGCTCCCCCCAATGACCGCAGATATGCAATAGCAGTGATGGCACAAGACGTTACAGCCCTCACTTCCTGAAACCGAGACGTTGGCGTCACCAGCCGAGACAAGACCGAGACGTCCAAATTTTGAGACGAGACCGAGACGAGACTTTTGTAGGTCACAAGACGTGACCGAGATGTTATCAACATGTCTGCCGAAGGAGACAACTTTGCATTTTTTAATATTTAAATTAAGCAACCATTGCTTTGACCATTTATGTAGGGCATAGCTGCATGTTGCAAATTACTACTATCGTTAGCTGTCAAAATATGTCATGAAATGCTATAAAATGCTACTTGTGTGTTAAAAGCCTAAATTAGTATGCCAGAATGAGTCTTGAACCACATAAAATGAAAGAAAGCAAAGTCACGGAAAGTAGGCATATCACATAGGCCTAACGAGAAAGTGCAAAATGAGTTAAATGACGTGTGAAACTACTACTAACTGACCCTAACATTAACACTAACCGTAAACACTAATGGTTCAGAAACTTACTCGATCATGCTGTTTGCAGCGTCGTTTTGTCTCCCTTGGTACAGTAAGCAATGGATTACTTAGGTACTGTTTGTAATCTCTCTTGCGACTCATGATTGTTGTTGTACTTTACATACGAAAGGGGTCCTACTAAAAGCCGTCCAGAGCCACCCGCAGCCGTCCGGACGCCGCCCGGAGCCGTCCGGAGCAGTCAAGACTCGAATCAGTGCCAGACCTGCTAGATACCACCAGCAGCCGCAAGTCACACTACAACGTTAAGAAAGCTCACATACAGAAACATGAATAAGTTGGCTTGGTAAAGTCTGAACAAAAAGTAAAAAAAACACAGTTTGCTCTAACTCTAATGTACATGTAATTACGTTAAGAAAGGTCATGTAAAAAAACATGAGCACAGACGGCTCAGGGAGGCGTCCGGACGGTTCCGAGCGGCGTCATGACGCCACCCGTAACCTGTACAATTCCGGTATAGCTAAAAACTGCTCCGGCTGCCCCGGCGCCCAAACAGTGACATTAATTAGTGCTATAGGTTTAGGGTTAGGGATTAGGGTTAGTTCTTATAAGGGTTAGTGTTAGGTTAGGGTGAGGGTTAAGGTTAGGGTTAGGGTTTAGGGTTAGTTTAGGGTTCAGGGTTAGGATTAGGGTTATGGGTTAGTCAATGCTTGGGTCGGCCGGAGCAGTCGGAGCAGCCGGAGCAGTTTTTAGTCATACCCGTACAATTCGACCGTCGCGGGCAATGGCATATGACGTCCGGACGATTCCGGGTGGTGTCCGGACGGATCCGGGCGGGTCCGGACGGCTTTTAGTAGGACCGTATGAAAGTAACGTCAAATATAACACTTATGACATACCAAAACTAATATACACCGCAACCAGATACAAAGTAATGAGGAATTCACGGATTGTCACAAACCTGTCGAAAATTCGGTCCCTCGGAACTTCGGGCTGTATGCCAAAATTTCACGTATATTCACGTATATTACGACTTAAAGTTTAATTTACAAACGTAATGACTATATGTATTAGTACAGCGGTAGTTAGACACCTTATATGGACCAAAATGTTGCGTTGATGAACCAATATTAAGCAAAATTATATAGGCCGAAGCCGATATGAATTGGTCCAACCCGTGAGTGTATTGTGCATATTCCAGCGATTTCCGGTCGCTGTTATAGGCGGGACGGCTGAGCGTTCTTTGTTGTGTTTAGACTTTAGAGTTAGAAATTGGAAACTTTCAGGGGATAGTCTGTTTCTGTTAAACCGATTGTACTTTGAAACATCAAAATGGTGATGATGCAGTATGCAGTAGTTGAGTTTTCGTCTGAGAACTTCGAAGTTGTGAACACGTCAACTTTGCGTGGGTTTGACGCCGTTGCGCCACCACGTCTACCTTGTGAGTCTATTTGCAACTGGAAGAAGAAGGGCAGCAAGAAGACGCAGGCTTGTACTGTGACCATTCATTTCGCTGCAGGTGTGTTGCGTTTGTTTTGGGTCTATGTATTACTGTACAAGACACAGTGTACCAAAACTGTCCGTAGCAATTTCTTTGTAGAAAGAGTTGTCAGTGTGTGGAATTGCTTACCACCTACTGTAAGTTTTTCATCGGTGTCCTCTTTTAAACGAACTATAAAAACTGTTGACTGCACTGAGTTTCTAAAAGGTTTTTAGCATGTTTTAACGTTTTTAACTGTATCATTGTCACTAGAAAGGTGTGTGCAGTTTATTGGCATTATGTAGGCATTATATGTTTCTATATGTTTTTAACTGTACCATTGTAACTATGTGTGTGTGTTGACTTTATGTAGCATTTATATGTATGTAAAAGGGCAACTGTTAGTGTCAGTTATCTGTGCCTTGTTGTCCTGCTCATGCGTCCTTGCTATATTGTACGCTGTGATTTATCGTTACGAGCAAATAAAGTACTACTACTACTACTTAGTACAGTAACATTGTGATGAGGGACGCGACCACATTTTTGTAGGGCATAGCTGCATGTTGCAAATTACTACTATCGTTAGCTGTCAAAATATGTCATGAAATGCTATAAAATGCTACTTGTGTGTTAAAAGCCTAAATTAGTACTTTGTCCAGCCCAATTGGCTGTGACGCCACTGGCTGAGTGCAAGGCTCAATGCCAAGACAGGGGGGGGGTGTTTGGAATATGAACTGTCTACCGATGGGTCTGTTATAGTCCAACGGACTAATGACCCCCAGAGGCTGAAACGGTCCCCCTGGTGAGTTACCTTAACTGGCATTGTTCGACACAAAGACACAAAAAGACAAACTAAATCAATATGAAAATGAAAAAGCAACAATAACATCGTGTCTCTGCAACCATGCGAACATTTATGCTACATTAGAGAACTGTTGAAAAAGCACATATAAGTGGCAATGAAACTTTATGGAAGACTTGGAAGTAGGGTATGCTTAGCATACCCTACTTCACATGTGGGTCTGCTTCAGCATACCCAGTAGCGCCGCCTATGTCAGAATCTACATCAACCACAGAGTTAAATACTCGAAAATTCTATGATGTTGGCCTAGTAGAATATTTTACCCGTGTTCCTTTACCGACATGTAGCATTTAACCAATGTTAATATTACATAAATACGTGTTGTTTGGTATATCTAATGTGTCTTGTTTGTGCAGAAATGCGAAAAGAAGCTGATGCTGTGCTGGCACACCTGTTAGATGGGAATGATATGGACAGTTGGCCATCGGCAGCAGAAAACAAGCACCTTGGCAAAGGATGTCGTGAACGAAAGAAAGTGTATGACTCTGAATCTGAGGTCTGTTTTCTTGCATTTCTTTGTGTAATGTGTGGAGGAATTATGGAAACTTCGCCTACTGAACAGATCGCCTACAGGGTGGACAGTTCGCCTATTGATCATTTAACCTACAGGACCGTTCACTGACTCCGTGGAGATTTCGCCTACGAGACGCTTTGCCTGCAGAACAGTTCACCTACTTCGTGACAGTTTGCCTACTGTTCGGTGCAATGGATTAGGCACAATTAACGAGAACTGAAACATGGTAAAGTCTAACAGCTCGCTGACAGTCAACTGTGAGACTATGACTGCTGTTGATTTTGATTATTAGGCCTAGTTGTTTCACCAGTTAATTATGTTCCTCTGCAACGTATCACAGCTCTCACATGTAGGAGAACCATTTAAGTGAAATCATCAACCTTCAGAATTTTTATATGTAATTGCCTTATTAATTCATTGTCCACAGTGATGACGCTCGTGAATCGGGGAAATTGTTGTAGTTTACGTCTCAATCATGCTGTGATGCCGTTAGCATTTCAGGGTTTTTCAATACCAGTGACTGTCTGTCAGTCTCCTTAGGCATACTGAGTTACTGACATCCATGTGTTTGTATCACTTTTCATTTCTTTATATTCTAATTTCAGTGTTGAACAGACTACAGAAACATGCTTAGCATTGCTATACCTTACTGCTGATACAGGTTAACCTGTTAACTTTCAGTTTAATTATGTCCAGGAGGACACCAATGACAAGGAAGGCAGGAAGGAAGAAAGGCAAAAGAAAGTGAAGAAGCCTTCCCATACAAAGGAGATTCTAGCGAGAATTAAGGATCGTTACCATGCAGGTTAGGATAAAGACTGAAGGAGCAGTAATCTGTTGTGTCTTACGATGAATCGCTAACAGTTTCTAAGAATTATTTTTGTCTTCAACAGTTAAACTGAAAGTATCATAGTGCTGTACACCGGTATATCGGTTACCGTTTCATATTCGTGGCACATTGAAAAGTTAAACCTTTAAATTACGTAGCAACTTGGTATGAATTTGTGGTGTTTATGAATTGACATGGTATTTCTAATATGACATTTAATTTCCTATAACCTCACTTTTTATCTCATTTTTCACTGATTTCACAATCATCGTCGCTTCTCATTTTCAGCTCTGCTTTTTGTTACTCAGTACATATCGTAGCTAAATAGCCTTGGTTATATTTTCACATTTTTATCACACCATTGTAAGGCACAGAATAGCCTAATATGCGCTGATGTGCCATTAAGAAACTACTCACTCACTATAATTTGCTGCCCAGTGCCATGGCCATGGACAGCATACGACATGACTTGAACCCGCTAGTCTACGAGTCTTGTCTCTCTAGTGACGTGTTTGGCTTGTGGTTTTCCTGGAGTAGAGCTCCCATTTCTTGACAGGTTGCTATGTAGGTGCCCTTGAATAATACCAACCATTTGGTAATTCTACAGTGCTGACACTGCATTGTCACAGTTCATCTTTGCACAGCTCATAATTGACTACACAATTGGACAGAAACCGCATAAAAGTGTGATGAATGTGCTTAGAACTGCTGCACAACACTACTGGCGAAGATGTGGATCTGCAAGAAGAAAATGTGCAGCTGAAGAACGAGAATAAAAACTTGAGGGCTGCATTAGCTGCAATTGACAGTGAGTTTGACACCCTTTCGTGCAAGTAGCGCAAAAAACACGCACTGGTTTGACAGCCAACCCATTTCATAACCTTGAATGACCTTGAATGGCAAAATAGCCCTAAGCGCAGCGTATATCACTGAATTCGGTAGCTTTCGGTACAGATTACGTAAAAGTGGTTAAAGAAGATACACCAATACTTTCTGCGACAGAAATGTAGCGCAGGTAATGTAGTTTTTAGCGATATATCACTTATGACAATATTTGTGGTGGTCACCTCCGTCAGGGTGTTGAAAGCAAGCGGGGTAGTGAAATATAGCAGATTTTCGATCCTCAGACGGCTATGTCATGTCTCGGAAACGGTGCAAGATAGGAGGTAGGTAAGTTAGTATTAATGACTAATAGGAAGTCGTATATGAGCTTTCGATTGGTACCAAAATCAGCGACCTTGAATGACCTTGAAGTGTGGTTTATCTTGCTATACCTCATTCAGCCTCTGGGCACTAAGAAATCACTTTCCGAATTACTAGCCAAGTCCCGTGTTGACACACTATTAAAATTTTCAAATACCGGCAGTCAATAGGACCAAACTATCTATAAACGCTACTTAAATAGTGGTCCTGAGAAACTGTTTGAAATAGCTAGCTAAATGGTTTCTGTGGATTTAAATAGTATTTAAATTAAGTACTATTTACTACTTTATAACTACAGTGCCCAGATCCATAGCTAGATCAGTGGCACATGACAGCTGGCCAGGGGAACACCGGGAAAACAAAAACGGTTTCCTTCATTGCACTGGTTTCGGGGGAAGACGCCCGACTTCAGACCCAGCTGTGAGCATTTTGTGGCCCATAGGAAGAGGGTCAGAGAGTGGAGACAAAGGGCAGCAAGGCAAATCGATGCCATTTGCCCCTCATTGGCAAGACGGTCTTGGTCCTGGTGGCAGCGAAGTTTTGCCGTCAATGGACCGACCACCTGGAACAGTCTGCCGCCTGCATTACGAATACCAGAGCTGTCACAGAGCGCCTTCATACGTGCACTGAAGACGCACCTATTCTCGACCGCCCGGCACCGTTGAGACGTTTTCTACGCGATTCTGGCGCCGAATACAAATGTTCTGACTTACTTACTTACTTACTTACTTACTTACTTACTTACTTACTTGTGAATGTGTGTATGTAACTTGTCCATGTCTGTTGTCTGTACTTCGTGTGCGATTTAATAATAAATATTTGCACAATAAGTGCTGTATTAATTATTAACGACTGCTGTGTTTTAGTGCTTCCGAGGACTGTGGGTATGCTCGAACATCTGCTTCAGAGTCAGTCGGTGGATGGTCGGCCATTAATGTCATCAAGCCTACGCTCACCTCCAGCAGCACCTCGACCTGTAACTCCAGTTACTCCGCGTTCGACATCTGTGAGTCAGTCTGTATCACAAGCCAGCACATCGTCTGTGGACCTTAGTCACTTTGAGGACAAGGACTGGTTCGAGGTAAGAGTTCTGGTTATTTATTGCCCATTAGTCAGAGCTGAAGAATGTTGAGACTGTGTTGAGGAGAAACAGACTGCAGTGGTATGGACACCTGCAGTCCTGCACAGGAAGTCAGATGATGACTGGGTGAAGAGGAGTATGAATTTTATCTAGTCACCCCATAGGAGTCTCCTGAATAATTCTACTTTCAACCAAGCACTGGTGGTTGATTACAACTTGCCATCTTGATGTTTATTCGTACCACCAGAAAGTCTAGATAAACCTGTGACCTGAAGCAGTCCCGTTAGTGCCGCAGGCCCTAAGTGTGTCGATGTGTTGTCAGTAATGCTATGTATGTACTGACCGTAGTTGACAATAAGCCTTCATGATGCAGTCTTCTTCGTGTCTCGTTTTTTATGTGAAAGAGTTCTTATACGACTCTGTCGATAGTGTTTTTGTACATCTCTCCTAGGGCCGTTCGCGTGACAGAAAAACGCGCAAAAACGCGTGCCATTCGAGTCGGGGACGGCCGAGCGTCACCAAATTCACATCACCGACAGAGCTCGGGACCCCGCGTCGACCGATACCGAAAGTTTCGGCATACCACTTCCGGTTTCGGCAATATTCGGCCGGAACTGAGTTTAGTTTTTCGCCAATATCTCCGCAACCCCTGGGCGCAGAACGAAATAACTTCGCACGCAGTTACACACCGAGGGTGCCTACATTTTTTCGTAGTTAGGTTCGACCAGGGGGGTACGGTTAGGGGGTCAGGCCCCCCAGACTGGCAAAACACATTTTCGGACCGTAACATTTTTCTCTAAATTAAATTTTTTTTATTTTGCGATATTTGTTAGACGGTGGGGTCCTTAACATGTGTGCAAAATTTTGGGACCCTGGCTCCATAACGTTTCGAGAAAATGGGGAAAGTAGATTTCGGCGTTTTCAGTATCGACTACATGTGGCGCCCCCTGGCGAACATTTCCTACTGCGGTTTAGGGGTCTCTGTGAGGCGTGAAAAATGGCGTTGGAACGGGGTCGATATCTACTTCCGGTCCGGAGATATAGGGGGTACCCCAAAATCGAAAAATTTTAAAACGCGAAAATGAGTCACTTACAAAGAGACGACTATGCTTCTTTTTTTCCGCGCGTGACAGAGTCTGACAAGAACTCGGTATCGGAGAAAAATTTCGAAAATCGGGGAACCCTACTTCGAGAAAAGGGGGATCAAACATTTTTGAGGGGGGGACTTACTTCCGGCTTACAGGGGGGAAATTTTACGCACATTTCGAAAGTTCCCTATGTCAGATTTTTGACCCTCAGGGTACCCTCAAAAATTTCTTTACAGCTGGACCCCCCAACCCCTACAGTTTTTTGGCAGGGGAATCTCGAAAATCGCGATTTTTGCACAGTGTGGCACATTTGGGGGGTCACCATCTACGAACTATGGAAGATACGGGGAATATTTCTACAGCACCTGGTACGCGAGTGGACGTACTACGGACCCTGAAAAAACAAGGGCGCTGGGCCGCAAAATGTTGGAGATATTAGGATTTAAACATGCGACGAGCGCACAAAAGTTGCGATTTTTAACGTAAAGGCATGTTTAGCGCCATCTACCGACTAAATTATGCGACTTACGCGGCCAATATTCGTCGGAAATGGTCTACGCGTTGCTGTCGTCTGATCGATTTGCAGAAAACCGCGTCAAATGCGTAAAACGGCGGCAGTATGGCGCCAAATTCGCGACATCGTGCAACTTGTGCGATTTTTAGCGATTTATTTCTAAGTCCATTCGCCTTTAACATTGGCCAATGCTAAAAGTCACGAGTTAGAAATGGCATTTAGAGTCCAAATAGACCCCATAATGTATTTAGAGTCGAATAGGAAGTAGGGGTCTGCGAACTCATTCCACCGGTTTCCGTCATATTTCTACTTCCGGTTTGGCCGGAAGTGACTGTCGGGCGGTCGTTTTTCGCGAAAAATGCGCGATTTGTGGCCGATACAGCGGACCGAACGGTCTGTAGCTGTTCAATCGATTCGTGGTCTGTGCCTTACTTACTTACTGTCTGTGCGGTCAACGGAATCGCGATTTTACGATCCGCAGACGACTAAAATGACCGCAGATGCCAAAAATTACCTTTAAAACGTCGGAATCGATCCCGGCGTTGTCTACACTCGACTCTGACCACGCCGAGTGTAGAGGTAGGGGACTAGGGGTGCCAATGTCTTCAATGTCTTGCCGTGTCCTCTGCACATTTTTAGCGTAATATAGTGCTTCATGTTTTCTTTAATGTCTTCAAATCTAAGTTCTTGGTCGACCTCGTGCTCTGACACTAGCAGAACTGTTATTGGGTCACTTTCCAGTGAAGTTTTAGCTGCTGCATTTTGTAGACTTTCCAGGGCGCAGTACTGAGGGCCAGCAGCCGTGCGGGAGTCAAGATGACTGCAGCGCAGTATGTTAACGATATCCTGCATGGTATGTACAGTAAGGATTACCTGGCTACTCACACACTGGCTGGCGGCAATGCTGCAAAGGAGTCACTGGATCCAGAGGTGGTGCGGGCTATTACCGGTAAATTGTTGTTATACTATTTGTGTGCATGTAATTAGTGAATTCATGGGTAATCAGTGAAATATTTGGACTCAGTGAAGCTGCAGTACTGTGAATAAATTATATAGATTACTTCTACTTTTCATCATGTAGGGGCAGGTGAAACAAATCTTTTCTAACAACAGCAGCTGCTTTGGAGAAAGTTGCAAAATTCTTCGTTTCGGTTTAACAGCCTCGTTGCTGTGTTCAGTGAACTTTTACCGATGACACTGAGGCAAATTGCTAACGTTACTGTATAAATGTATAGTTTTTTTATTTATATTTGTTGGTTATTACAGAGTATGTTTTAAACGTCTTTGCACCCTTTATTTTCAGTCTCCACGATTATCGTGCATTTCCTTTTGTTTGCCTTAATGTCAATGTTCACACTGCTTATGAATCTGCTTTGTGCTAAATTATACCCCGCAATCACATACCATTTAATGATCTAAGTTTCTTGATGCACATAAAATAATGACAGACGCCTGTGTTGTATTTAACAGATGTGGTCAAGCAGCGACATCCAGATGCTGTTGATGGTGAGGTGAAGCAGGTCATCCGCCAGAAATGTTCGAATGCGGTGAAGTCTCTGAAACTCCAGCAGCTTCATCAGTCTCAGTCTGCTACTCAGTAGACCCAGCTTGTCTCCAGGACACTCCACCCCTTTTTACCTCATTTTATGCTGTGACCTTCAACTTTGACCTTTGACCTTGAACATTTGTAATGTGTCACTAGTGACGTGTTGAATCTGTGTACCAAATTTGAGCAAAATCGAACAATCCGCGGCGGAGTTATAGCGATTAGAATATTTGACCTTATGACCTTGAACATGTACCACGTGTTCCGCTATGCTCTGGATAAGTTGCACAAAGTTTAAATTCAGTCAACCTATCTGTGCCTGATTTATAGCGTTTTTTGCCGCTGTTACGTTACTTCACGATGTGACCTTGACCTTTGACTACGTGACCTTGAACATTTGCGGGAGGTCGGGTGTCACGTGATCAAAGTCTGCACGAAATTCGAGTGAAATCGTACAATCCCCGGCTGAGTTATTGATAATTTAGCTAATTTTGGCACCCATTAAAGTCACGCTGTGACCTTTACCTTCGACCTCCTGACCTTGAACTTTTGCGGTACATCGGGTGTCGTGTGTTCAAACTACGTGTAAAATTTTAGCGCGATCAAACTATCCGCTGCTGAGTTATTGGCGCTTTAGCACATTTCGCTGTCCAATTTTAGGGGTGGGTCACTTTCGCTGGACGGTTCTCATCGGTGTGTGGACCGAACTTCGCTAAACTTGGCGAGGACATAGGGCGATCATCGATGCTCACCAAGTTTATATCAGAGTTAGATATCTTGCTGCATTTTCAAACGCTGGTGGCTTAAAGTCGAGCGATGTCGAAAAGGAGGCCCAATTTGGCAGTCTTTGACCCCCGTGTGAAAATTAGGGGAGGGGTGGGCGAGTTGTCTGGGTAAAAAATCAAGCTTCACCTACGACCGAACCTTTGGTATACATTTGATGGCCGTACTCTGTGCGGCGGCTGAGCGCCGTGCTCCAGTAAAAAAAGAAAGAAATAAAGTTCAGCAGCACTTATTAAGGCCTTGCCGACATACGATGTTGGGCGGCCTAATGAAGGCCCTGTTCAAGGTCATTCAAGGTCACCGATTTTGGTACCAATTGAAAGCCCATATGCGACTTCCTATTAGTGATTAATAGTAACTTACATCGTATCTTGCACCGTTCTGAAGTTATCACAGATTATTGTTCAAATTCGGTACAAAAAACGGTCACTTTGCATTTTTGACCCCCCCCCCTTGGGTGTTACAGGGGAAACGTACGTTGTTCATCTTAGGCTCATTGGAAAGCGCGTAGTCAACTTCCTAATAGTAATAATTGAACTTTTTTCACTAGCTGCTATGGCCGAGATGGTACGACCGAACATCGAGTAAAATTCGGCATTTCTGAAGGGGAGTTGGTCAGTTTAGACCAAAATTTTAGGTAGAAGGGGACGTCCCCTGCCACATATTTTTGCACGGATAGATAGCACAGTGAATGCCTTACAACTTTGCCGCTGACAGTTTTCGCTCAAAGTAACTTTGCAGCAGACTTTCTTCCAACAAAGTACAATTTTTCGCATTGGGGGACTTATAGGCAACGTGCGCTGTTCATCTTAGGCTCATTGGAAAGCGCGTAGTGGACTTCCTATTAGTGATCAATACGAACTTATGCCTTATCTCGCATTCTCGCACCATTTCTAAGTTATTGCAGATTATTGGTCAAATTTGCAATTTCGACAGAGGGGGTACCCCTATTTAACACATTCGTTCCGGTGAACCCCTAAACTTAGGACCACCACAAAATTTGGCCTCAAGAAACTAGAGACATCCCCCTGTAGGCTGTAGTGTGGTGTAAAAAGCGTTTCGATACTTTGAACCGTTTAGGCATGGATCACGAGCGTGACAGACGGACAGACAGACGGACGGACAGGCCGCCTTCAGCAATAGCGCGCTCTAACATAGTTAGATGCGCGCTAAAAACGGCACTACACTGCAGGATTATTTACAGTTATTGCTGATATGACTGTCTACAGTCTAGCAACTTGACGCACCAAGGTTTGGTTAATTCTGTTGAGCTGGTACTTATTCTTTTTGGCCGTCAAGTCATTGTAGCTAAATACACAGCTCAGTTTGTGTACAAAGATAACATAATTGCTAGTCACTTTTGTTGCTAGTCAGTTAGGTTTGTGAAATGGTTTTTACATCGTATACCACTGTTACTCTTTTCTGCATGTTGATTGCTGTGACTTGCTGGTCCTGTCCAGATGCAGTAGTCATAATTCAGAAATTTTGCATTCTCTGCATGTGTGTATACAGCCTTACAGTCCAAACAATGACACGCAGACATGAGACATTAAGTAGGTTCGTAGCTTTTATGACTGGAATGTAGTTGTGCTTACAAGTTTGAATCTCCAACCACCAGACTGAATGTACGTGGTGAGACGCAAACAGGTGCCACATTTATTTTTGCGATAAGTTGTCAGTGTAGGCCAAAGTTAAAAATTATTTCACCATCGGATTTGACAGGAGGCAGTACAGATGAACATGAATAGATCTTGAGTTTTGCTACTCATGGCTACTCATCTGATGAAGCTTTCAGCTTGGTGTTTTACCAGTTATGCTAGAGGATGGATCGGAATATATTCACTTTGAAAAGTTGTGAAATTAGTGATTGTAAATGTCAGTGCAGAAGGTGTTACACAAGTAAATAAAATTTTGCATGAAATTGGCAATAAAGTTTTACAGATAACTCAAATGCATCAACAGTTTACAGTGGTGTGATGCAAGTGAAATCAGTGTGACTTTTAATTTTTAAGTTCACAAGTTGGTGTAGCACATTTCAGGTGAGATGGAATTTCCTATTACAACTATACAGAAAATTTTCTTGGGAATGTGATAGTGAAAAAGTGCAGATTGGCCTATTTTCACAAAAGTTGTCATAAAATTAACTGTGCCACCTTTTTATGGCTCACAGCTGTAGGATATTTGTAAGTAATTGTGATACAGTATGTCGGTTTTACAAATGACATTGCATGCCACAATATGTTTACTGTAACAGCTAACAGTGTGTTTGTGCTATACATTAACGTGCAACGTGCGTGTCTTATTGATTGCATGCTATATTTAGTTTACTTTAATGGTTATTTCAAAATGCCATCACCACTTTCAAAGCTTTGTATACTGGTCGCTCGCCATACCTTGCTCACCACTTACAACATGATGTATCTACAAGGTCTTTGCGCTCATCCTCTTAGGCTCTTCCCATCAACTGTCTGTTCCTTGTGACAATCTATCCTTTGGATCTCGCGCTTTCTGGTTCTCAGCGCCCCAGATTTGGAATTCACTCCCATTTACATTCGTGAGTCTCAGTCACTGTGTAGTTTCAGGCGTCATCTTAAAGCTTGCACACTATTTTCAGTTAGCCTTTACCCCATAACGATCCACCCGGTGTGCCCTGATTCTTTTTAAGACCTCGGCGCTATATAAATCTTGTACTTACTTACTTACTCAGGTGGTAAACCATTACATGTTGTGCTGGTGCCCCATAGTCTTCAGCATGCTATTACCATGGTACTGTGTTTACCAGGTGGTGTAGCATGATAAAAAGTACCATGGCACACTGCATGGTTTGTGGCTAGGGTAACACTATGGTAAGTTCTTTACCAGGTGGTCTACCATGGTATAATGTGTATAATGTGCCATGGTATACCATGGTAGCTTGATTACCAGGTGCTGTACCATGGTCCAATGTACCATGGTGCTCCAAGGGTTGTACCATGGTATGCCGTGGTACACAGCATGGTTTTTGGGGTATGGTATGGTAATACCATGGTGCCTTATTTACCAGGTGGTGTACCATGGTCCAATGTACCATGGTGCACCACGGGTTGTACCATGGTGTACTGTACAATGGTATATGCCATGGTACACAGCATGGTTTTCTTGGGTATGGTAATACCATGGTACCTTATTCACCACGTGGTGTACCATGGTCCAATGTACCATGGTGCACCATGGGTTGTACCATGGTGTACTGTACAATGGTATATACCGTGGTACACCACATGGTTTTTTGGGTATGGTAATACCATGGTAACTTATTTACCTGTGGTATACCATCATTTAGCTTACCATGGTATACCATGAAATACCGTCATCATGGTACACCATGTGGTTATTTTGGGTGTGGTATTACCATGTATCATCATGGTATACCAGATGGTATTACCATACCCAAAAAACCACGTGGTGTACCATGGTAATTATTATGGTAATACCATTGCGTATTTTTGGCTGGG
>Ga0209780_1000504_pt1 | contig 21021 bp, 9 predicted proteins | sample WorMetexBAHAMAS2_FD_187384 | JGI IMG/M metagenome (GOLD analysis project Ga0209780, IMG submission 187384) | Marine gutless worms symbiont microbial communities from Max Planck institute for Marine Microbiology, Germany - Inanidrilus exumae... | ecosystem: Host-associated > Annelida > Digestive...
GGCTGAGTACAAGATCTTGTACGGTATTAATGTCGCAAGCTAGGCAGCAGATGATCACGTTCAGTGCGTACTCCAGAGAACATTAATACCGTACAAGATCTTGTACTCAGCCAGCAGAATGTCCCGCCAACTCACCGAACAACTCGTCAGATCGAAAGAAGCAGCAGATGTTGCTAGATATTCGGCGTATGTCAGGGGACGTCTTCATATTCCAGCAGGACAGCGCACCTGCATACCGTGCACGGGACACCATCGAGCTGCTACGACATGAAACCCCAGACTTCATTGAACCAGTCTGGCCAGCGAATTCACCAGACCTCAGTCCAGTTGACTATAGGATCTGGGGACTGATACAAGAACGCGTCTATCAAACAGCGATTCAGGACACAGATAGTCTGAAGCAGTGCCTTACCTGTGTCTGGGCTGAGCTGCAGAAGTAAAGCGTCGTTGATAAATCCATTGAACAGTGGCGGCCAAGGCTGAGAGCTTGCATTCGCGCAAAGGGACAACACTTTGAACAGCTGCTAAATTGAACATTGCATTTTCTTGTCTAACATTATGATTCCGCATTTTTTGTTCAGTGACAACTACTCGTTGCATTTAGGAATATAGCCTACGTTACAGTTGTATTAGTGACTTTTAAGTTTCAGCAGATAGTAGGAAGCTGGTACTCGGTTCAGGTGACATTTGTTTGCACTGCTTTATGAACAATTTATTTAAGAAGCAATCTGCCAAATTTGTTCAAAATCCGTCGAGATATACAAAAGTTATGGCGAAACACATTTTGGTGTGTTTTTTATGCCCCACAGTGTATATAAAAGATATACAATGGTTTTAAAAATATTTATTAAACATGGGTAACATCATACTCATAATATGTACAACCGTCAGACTCAAAACTGTTCTGTCAGAAGTATTACCACTAACAATATGAATACCCAATGTAACTTAATATGCTGCAAATAATCATGTATGAAAAATGCAACAGTGAAGCAGTGTATACAAAACTGCATTAAAAACAGTGCCGTCACATCAAAATATTTAAGTTGAAAATTGTAAACCTTGAGAATTGTAAACTTATATGAATGATAAAAATGGACCAACTGTGTGTAACCGGACGGTAGTCCAGTGGCGTAACCAGAGGGGGGGGGGCAGTTGCCCCCGGACGCAGCAGGCGAGGGGGCGCAAAATAGCCTCACAAGAAATATTATACGACCAATGACCACAAAAGCGACTTTGATAGTTTGTTGAATCAGCCAACAGTCAGCGGCGTAACTGAAACACGGGACTGGTGGCGTCATAACCACGTAACGACTTTCGGGGGCTGGGGCGCACTTCATTGCTTCTGCCCCGGGCGCCGAAAACCCCAGTTACGCCACTGGGTAGCGCCAGCCCGGGGCGGATTTAGGAGTTTACGGATTGTTCGGCCTCTGCATTGCACAAAGCATTTATTTTCTAAGTAGAGGTAAAAGTTTCAATATGCCCATTGCAGATAATACAGCAGAATTTTGCAGTACACCCAGGAAGGACACTAATGAACAACAGAGAAAGAGAACAGCCCTGATATTGGCCCCACATTTATATTGAACTCGACCCAACGTATGTAAATCCGGCAATATGGTAGCATTTTCAGTAAGCAATCCATCTTCAGTACTTGTCACTGGCACGACGTGGCTCGTTGATAACATTAATAACAGACAAACTCAATAACAAACGACAAAACAAGGCAATCGAAGATATCACACTTCGCCCGCGCTGTGCAATCCCACCACCCCCTTCGCAGCCGATAGGCCCATCGCATGCGCCGAGAAATTTTCAGAATACTACTTGCTCTTGCCTGTTATACTGAATGATCCCGTCTGCTGCATGACGTCACTGGCGATTGAATGATCCCTTTTGCAGCAACGCTGCAGCGAAGATTGCCAATGCTTTTGAATGGCCCGTACATCCCCAAAAATTGCCACTACGCCTTGAATGATCTGCACCCCTATCTAACACATGGTACCGTGGGCCCACCCGAGTCTTCATCCAAAATGGCATGTCGATCGGTTCAGCCGTTTTTGCACAGCGCACCGTAGAGTGTCCCATTACTTTACAATGGGCCGCTACTTCCCCTTAAAACTGCCCCTTCCGTTGGGATCAGGTAGTTAGGGCCCACCAGAGGCATCAACCCAAACGGCATCTCGATCGGTTCAGCCGTTTTTGTATGGGTCCCAAATGCTACGCTGTAAAATGCATCGTAAATGAGGAAGAAAACCCCCAAAATTGCCCCCTTCCCGTTGTATTTCGGCCCCCTTCAGTGGAGGACCGAGCCACGGCGATAGGCAACATGCAAAAAAATTAGGTAGAGATCGTGCGTGTGGTTTGGAGATATGCTCGCGGACAGACAGACAGACACACACACACAGACGTGTTCATTACAATACTTCGCAACTGCTCCCGCGGGCGAAGTAAAGAACAACAATAATAAAAATCTGTATAGTGCAAGAGTCGTAGGAAAGAAAAAACTGATGTCATCAACAACAAGGACAATGTAAGCACTGATTTCATTCACTTAGAAACTAGAAAGCCCTCACACGAGGTCGCACCGACCACAGTAGTGCAAAGAACTCGACAAACACACGCCTTTACTTATTTATCATTTTAAATTCAGGTCTGCTTTTCAGCCGATGGTGCCTTTGTCTTACCCCGAAAGGTCTCGCCTTGTAACGTGCATCAACATCCGGAAACGTTTTTACTCCTGTGAATTTTGTCCAACTGGTAAGCAAGTAAGTAAGAGAACTTCAAAGTCACGATGCGCCGGACACTGTAAGCACTGGTGACCGTGAACACGATCTAGATGCTGTCAAGGCAAACCACGATGCCAGATATCTAGGTCAACGTTCATTTTGTTTCAAAGCTGTTGTCCAGACACACACATAGACTCGCACAGCTCTCCCTGGACCACCAAAGATTGTCGGTAAATACCCGTACAAAGTTTTTTCACAAAAGTTTGTGTGTATCAAGTCAATAACAGTAATAACACATAAGGCAATGATTACAGCATTTGACATTAAGTGACATGTCCTTTCTGAGTGGTGCAAAACTGTATCGTTTGAGAGGCGACTACGCTCCAGCGCCATTTCAAACATGAGGTTATACACGGTGCGTCAAAAAATAACCACCATCTCCGTAAATCAATCACCACATCACTATTAGTGGAAAGCAATACTGATAGTTCAGTAATATCTGGTCACGGTTAAGTGTTTAAATTTAATGATCGTTAAAAACCGCAACAACGACCACAAACACTTTCACTGATAAGAAATGCTGTTAATGCTGGGCACAAGCGTCAACTTAGCAAGGATGAGGGGATGCAACCCCAAATTTTACCTGGTGATATAACCCCTATATTGTTCTCTTTTATGTGATCAACATACACCAGGATGGCAGTTTTTAGGCTTAATAATGCATCAAAACATTCGGCAATTCGGCTCGCCTCACCAACTGTGACTGCCAAATGGAATGGGCCTCCAATAATATTGACGAACTGACGCCCATGCTGTTATGTCAAAAGCATCTACTGTTGCCAAATATTTGTCACAAGTTCAAGTTATAAACAGAAGACGAGTATAAAGCATTATGACATCCACAGTATCAGGTACTACAAAGCCACCACACGCGCATGTATAACACACACACACAAACACTCGACTACTGTCTAACTTCCCATCATACAGTGACACGACTATGCTAAAGGCACATCTATTCTACCACAGATGGAACCAGGTCTATGCTTTTGACCAACGACCCGACCTGACCCAGTAGTCTCTGACCCGGTGACCCGACCTAATTAGGTCACTGAACACCCTTAAAATCAAACACCTTGCTGTGAGTTGCAAACTGCATTTTAGTAGCCTAATAAATAGCAGCCGTATTTCTAGACAACAAAAACACACAACACATAATGTTATAAACCGCAGGCAAAAAATAAAATGTCGGTTGCAGGCCACCACCGCAAAACTGCTGTTCAGTGTTCACTTCAAACAGTTAACACAGTTAACAGTATTATTATTATTATAAACGTTGATGTTTAGGGTGGCATTATCATGCACAAAACGTTGCAGGGCCACCTAACAAACACTAAACAGTCACGTGTTAACAGTGACGCGGCTCAGGTATTAGCATCCTCGCCAAAGGATGTCCTGAAAAGTACTGTCTTCAATCAACAGTACTGTGATAAATGCATGTATTAGAACCCAAAACCGTGACAAACTATGGGTCTTATTCATTGAAGCGTGAATTCTTGACCTGGTTCCAACTCTGCTCACACTTATCGCCGTAATGTACACGTGCATGGAACACGCCCACTTCAGATATGCATATGCATTGCACAAGCGCCAGTCATCACAGACCAATGAGAATCACAATAACAACCGATCACCAGCATACATATGCATGAAATGTCAACAGTTCCGGGGCCAAACTCATGTAACCCCCTAGAACGGGAATAAATTTCAAATGAGGCCCATAAACAGAGTCGGGGGATGGAATGTTTCCAAAGTGACAACAATGCCAGACCCCTGCCGTACAAAAATACCTGGCTGATGTTTTTAAAGATTGTGGAAAAAGACTGTCGGATCCCACAGCTAAACAAGGATGATATGGAACATAATAAACAGAGGAAATTGAATTAGATATTATATAATACCCACAAAATGGGGATTGAGATTTCTAAGGTACCGGCACACCTGGGTTGTCTTAAATAAAGGGCTATTAAATGGGCTGTTGTTGTTGTTTCTTGTATGCTATAATAGGAATCCACGTCCAAGACAGACATGAACAAAACTGCTGTAGCATGTACCATGCTTGCATGGCATAATTTGATTAAAATGTTAGCAAATTTCGATAAATTTAAACACATGCAATAAGTCCTTGCACGTCAACGTAAACTCATCTTAACTAAACGTATAACAAAGGAAAAATTCCACAAATTCCGTGTAAGATTACAAACTAGTGAACAAGACCATTGTTGAGACACATAACCACCAATAAAGAAATTCAATTATACAGCAAAAAAACGGAAGTCTATGTCTAACACACATCCACTGCAAGCAAGTGTTGTTTAAGTGCTGTGTAAAAGCTGGAAACAAAAATCAAAAATCAAAGTCACAATCACATGACACTCAAACATTGGCTAGAGTTCAATTGCATATATAATCTATGTACATATTAATGAAAGACGCATATTTAAATGTCTAAGGGCCGGCTGCACCAACCATACTTAGATTAAGTACTGCTTAGATCTAAAATTAAGTGGTGATTAACTCAAAACGAACTGCACCGTCAACATTAAACTGCTACTTTTCGCTAAAACATCCACTAAATAGCCAGTTTCGGCCACTTAACAGATAAGTAGCGATTTCTGTAGAATAATTTCGAGCGTTAAAAGACAGAATGGTGCACATGTTTCTGCACATTAGTGTGTATAATATATGTAAACTTTTATAAAGCAGTAAAGTAAAAGTAGTAAAGTATACGTCGATTTGTATAGCGCATTATGCAAGCGCCTCTAATGCGCTCAGACATAGATCACACAGTTTTATCTGCTAATTACACCATGCCTGCCTTTACTCCCCAGCCGCAGAGCATCACCACCCTTTGGCTGGTACTCATTTTACCGTCCCACAGAGGGTAGAAGGCTGAGTCGACCTGGAATATTACGGTAGTATTAATGAAGTACAAAAAACTAGAATACAGCAAACACAACAAATGGCGTCCAGCAGACACTCATTCATGCTTATGGACGCCCGTCAGCCTGCTAGCTCATGATGCTGGCTGTGAAATAGTAAACACGACTCACATCAACCAATCACGGAAGTCCGTAACTATTTATAGACATCCATGAAGCAATTAGCAATCACTGCAACACTTACAGCGATTCCTATTGGCTGATGCGAGTCACGTGATCATTTAATCCCATCTCAAATCTTCACTTAAGTAAGTAGCCATTAATTTTTGCTGGTGCAATGCTTCTGACTTAATTAAAGATCCGAGTAGAGATTTAGTTGTTACTTAAAGTTAAATGACAATTTAAGTATGGTTGATGCAACCGGCCCTACGTAATCAAAGAGGTAAACGATTATTATGCAAGCACATAACTGAACTGGGTGTATATATAGTTTCTACCATCACCAAATAAAAGCAAAATAGCCAAAAACAACCGAAAGCAGTAACGACTGCCCAGATACAATACTGTTTCAGTTAATAGTGTTAGTATGCTAAAATAATGCGAAGTGGACAGCTGAAAGAAAACAAGAAATATAATAAAACCATGTTCCGCAGATTGATCCAACATATCTACCCTTAGCATTAAAATGCTTTACTAAATGTACACACTCATTTACTGATAGCGAAAACATATTTTTCACCGGGTTCTAACACAGTAGGACTGAAAAAGGTTGTCAAAATTGAACCTACTCTGATGTTGTGTTAGCTTATTCTTTAGCTAACGGCATACTAACAAAACCAATAGCCGAAGAAATTACAACATCACTGCGTCAATGGTGGCAAATGTGTACTTAAAGGAGAGAGAAATCATCATACAGGCTGTGACACATAATCAGTATTTAAGTTATAAACAGCATACATAAAATGTTAATTTGAAAACAAGATAACGCAAAACTGACAAATGCATCAGTAACTAAGAAATTTCCAAACCATTGAACTCATCAGTCAGTGACATTGATAATTTGCTCTACGTCTACGTCTATCAAATGCAATCATCTCCATAGAGTGTATGATATACGTAACACTACACTGCTCATACAGGGTGAGACAAAAAAATTAGTACCATCTCCGTAAATCATCACATCACTATTACTTGAAAGCAATACTGTTAACTATAAAAATGTGCAGTCATATCGATATGCAGACCCACGCCGGGCGGTTAGGGTTAACATACGACCTTCAAACCTCAGGGTCAGTGCATGCCAAGGTCCTGCCATAGACTAATGTCTATTGACTTTGTTGATGATAGCTCAAGCCGTTTTCCTTTTAGAGCGCGGACAGACAGACACGAGTGAACACCCTACACCACGCCAGCGGCTATACAGATGACGTGGGTAAGTAATCAATGTCTCAGCGCTGTCAGTTGTTTGAATTAAATAACTTGTTAAAAATGCAACAATTGTAAACATTTCCAGTAATAAGTTAAGGCCCATTCACATCACTATGACTGAACAGAACTGACTACTTCAGTAATTAAGTATGTATGGTTGGTGTTACGGCCCTTCAATTCGGTTCAGATCACCGCACCTCACCAGTTTGCGGTTCTGAACCTGTGCACACTGTGGCAACCGTTCATATCACTGCAACTGAACTTGACTAAATCTAAACATCTTCGATACTGCAAACTGTCGGCTCCGTTCAGTCGCACTGATGTGAGTTGGTCTTTATGTGCACCAAATACTGTTAGTGTCATGTCAAAAGCACCATACTGCAAAATACGAGAACAACAGTGAGAAGATGGACAATGTTAGAGAAACACAATCAAGATCTCAATAAAAGTCCACACGACGGTAGCCTGACGTCTGCTGCACATATCCACATGACACCCGAGTACAGGCCACTGCGTACACGGTAACGTTAGACCATTAGATCATTAAATTAAACAGCTCATTAAGAACTATCAGCAAAGTTACGAACCACTGGATATGCGGTTGTTATACATAGGGTGGCACCGCAAAAGAACCACCGATCAGTGTGTCAAAACAGATTTAGAATATTTAACAAAGTATTATAGTAATGCAGCGACACGTCTAACCAATTTTCGCTCAGAGTTCCAAAATTGGGACCTTGACTGAGGAATTATCCGGAGTGCCAGAGTGCCCGAAAGTCAAAAAGTCAAAATCGTCAGTTAGCCTGCCTGGCATCGAGTCCCTAAATTAGTGAACACTGAGATAAAATGGGGTAAGGTGTGTTGGGATCTCCAATGATCACTTTCTTACAAATCTACTTTGAAAACTCCTGGCAAAGTATTTCTGGAAACCGGTCAGCACCTGCTGAAACAGCATGCCGCATACAGTGACATCTTTTTTGACCGACTGCCTACTCAAAGTGGCCAATTTCCTAGTTTTTTGTGTCACCCCAAACAGTTGGCATTAACGAGCATTAATCAAACATGATAGACCACAGTAGTCAATTAGCTGCCTCATCATTGTAACAATGTGCAAAAAACTGTGAAAATCCGAGTTATGCATAGAAACGTATTGCTTTGTAAGAGCAAAATGTGAATGCAACACCGCAAAAAAAAACCTAGAGTTTATAACAAAATAAATTAGTCCTGTATGGGACTGACGGTCGACTCTTCACAACTGACGTTTCTGCCAAGTTCAAAGTCATGTGACACAGAAACTAGGCCAAATATCAAAAATCTGGCCCGTTCATATTTAGACATTGTGCCCTAGTTTAAGAATCAGTGGCCATTTGCCAGCTCCCATTGTAAATGGTGGAGGAGACAGCTTTTGAAAATGGCTGGATTTTCAACTTTGAAGGGCTCTCAACCTTGACCTTGGATCGGGTCATACTGCATACTGTCGTGCATTATTCATTGACCTCTACATACATGCCAAATTTCACTGAAATCGAAGAAACTTTTTGTGGACGGACGGATGTACGTACGCATGTACGTACAGACAGACATTTGAGACCGGCTTTATTACGTCGACTCTGTCGAACAGTCGAACTATTCACAAATTAACTACAACAAACACAGAACAAACATCGGATGCGTTTTGATACAAATTCATCACACAATCATTCATTTGTAACTGGTGAAAAGAAGTGGGCAACAGTTTTTTTACCGCACGATGATGTACAGGAGTATTAGTAGTACACACATAATATATTATCCCCAAAAGGGATGTGTTCATAGTCACGTGACCTGATTAAATTTTCGAAAATAAATGATGATATCTCGTTAATGGTGCAAGATAGAGACATAGTTGCAATGGAAGACTAATAGGAAATTGTATGCGGCCTATCAAATGGCACCAGTGCCAATGCACTTGAATGACCTTGAAGGTCACTTTTGCAGATTGAAACCTTTTCGACTGCCGTAACTCATGAAACATAGCATGATCTTACTGACATACAGCGTCGCGCGGTCGCTCTGCGATAGCTGAGCTTCTTGTTTATCTCTTACAAAGCACATTAGTCAATCACAACAGTTACTATGCTTATCAAAAACCATCAGTGTGCTCCTCTCATGTAAGCAACTGGCTGTAATTTAGCGGTCATACGACACTGCACCAGGCCAATTACAACCACTCGTTGACCTACGAAAGAATTGTTTCTAATAATTCCTATGCACACGATAAACATGGAGTTAATCCCGAGCAGGTAATAGGGTTCAACGGTGTCCTCTATAAACTGTGACCGTTGCTGATGCCGTGATTAGCAGTGTCAAGGTGTCAGTCGCGCTGACGTGACGCCTGAAGCAGACAGATGTGGCTTAGACCCCTGGCTAGGTGCTGAAGAAGTGTCAGTCAGGTGGCCAGGTGCTGAAGAAGTGCCGGTCATGGCTGGCACTGAATAAGTGCCAGTTTGGGCTTTAGCCATACAGAAGGCCACGCCTAGAGGGGGTGCGCTTAGAAATACCTGACAGGCTGCTCACGCCTACTGTTCAACCTACACTACAACCTACACAACGTGCACATACACCGCACACACCTAGCAATTCCCTTCCTTTCCCTGAGCTGGCGCACTGGACCAATATAAAGGTCTCAGCGCTGAGGTCCACAGTAGACTTGACATGTCGGCATCACCTGTTGCATCAGATATGTACAGCAAAAATCACAGTGTCGTTGATTATACAGCATTGATTCCGAGTTACAAAGTGAACAACCGAATGCCCGACAGCAGCGAGATGAAGTAGCTAGCAGTGAGTCACAAAAGCTCACTCACGTAATGTTGCCACCAAACGCTCTCTTGTCGCAACTGTTCTGATACGCTGTCATCATTGAGATCATATGACAGCTGCTGCAACCAACAGAACAGACATATGAGGGTGGAAAACGGTGTCGAATATTCAACACGTCTGTGTTGCTGTGGAATCTTTAACAAGTGCTCACATAATTCTGACACAAGGCCGCATCTGATGCCGTGCTGTTACTGAGGACTGAATTCTCCCGTTTGTGCGTACACCACAGCAGGGACTCCTAATGCTTTTCAATGGGCCTGACAACCCACAGACATTGCCCCTCCCTCCCCATAGGGGGATCTCACCCATCTAATACACGGTTTCTTGTCAGCCACCAAACTGCATCTCGATCAGTTCAGCCGTTTTTGCAGCAATCAGGAACATGACCAACAGACAGACAGACACACACACACACACACACAGACCATGTTACTCTGTACACAGCAATAGGCTACATCTAGCTATTGCTGCAATGCAGCCTAATGGCTTTATAGTAAATTCACTGCTGAGTCATGGTGGGGTATATGTGGAGTGTGGTCTGTGGAAGCTAGGTACTAGGTTGGTTCAGGCGCAGATTAACTGTTTCACTGTCGCCCAATATCAATGTACATCATTACTCTACCAATATATAACTGCAAAATCACTAATATGATTTTATATGCTGGTGGACTAGATAACATTCAGAAACTGTTAATGCACTTATAATGTGCATGTTCCACGGTCCCAGCTATTTTACCTGATCAGTGGACAAATTTATCTCATGCCAAAGAAAGGAAACAAAATTCTAAGTAATTTACTGTATTTTTATTTTTTCTTAAACGTGTTTCCTTGTAGTAAGTTGCCATCAATAAGATGTCAACAATGCCTAGGTAGTAAGAAGTGCACGTATAATTTCAGCAATATCAGCCGCCGACAAATCAGCTTACCGTCGGTAATGATCAGGTAACCCCCATTACATCCGTTCGCAATCTCGGCATTTATGTTGATGCCAACTTATCCATGCATACACGTGACCTTCAGACAACCGGAACCGGATATCTGGTACATCCCTACTAATGAACAAACGAACACGAGACAAAGAGACATACATACATGAATCATAACACTACCCCACCGACCTGTGGTAAATGTAAATACACATAAGTCTGAAGTAAAGAAACGACAGTTACCAGTGTGCTGGTATCAGAGGCCACTTTTCCATCAGTGTCCGTGTCATCTTCCAGAAGACCAATGCCGTTGCTTAGCGGATCATCAAGATGAAGATCTGCATCGAGACCAAAGCCGTCTGTAAGCAAAGAGTCAACAGCCATTCCTGGCGAATGTTCCTCACGATCACCATCTTCAGTCTGATCCACATCCAAACTGCCACCGTTGTTAGTAAGCAGCTGTTTCAGTAGCGACGGAGTCGGTGACTCGGCTTGTGTCACATCGCCTCGGTCCGTTCCGGTCCAAACTTTAAATGACTGCGGAGAACTGGAGCCGGAAACGTTCAGCTGCCGCATTTCATCGGCCGCTATTGCAGTGCTGCCACGATTTGCGTCAAAACATGGCGTGGTCGAACGTAGAAACGCCTCCAGAATGCTCATTCTTACATGACCTGCTACAGTCTGTGGATGGCTGTAAGATTTCTTCGTCCGCGACGCCTTTGACAAGTCGACACAGCTGCTGTGAACAGGTGTCGGCGGCGGTACCTTAAGAGCGTACATGTGATCTCGTAATGCTTCGTGAATTGACGGCGTACTGTCGGCATGGAAGACATGCGCTTGATGAGAGTATAAATGATCCGATCTTGAAGTATTGCTCTGAGACACAACACACTGTCCAGCTACAAGCGGCATTTTACTTGGCACAGTTGCAGAACGCCTCAAAACAGAGCCACAAGACACCAGCGGCGCGGCCACACGTGCCCGTCCAACGGGCCTTATAATCACTGTTGGCGGCCTGCTGCTACTGCTCTGGCCTTTTGTAGATACAGTAACATCCACCGACATTCCAGTGGAATGTACCCCGCTGCCTTTATATGTCGTTTTGCAATCGTCCACCGTCTGTGCAAAAGGGTTGCCCAACTCGGAGGCAACGTGGCGATTCAAGACCGATATCGTCTGTCCGATTTTGTACTCCGTTTCGGCGTCATCGTCAACAGCTGTCGACTTTTTTGACGGTGCCAGCTGCTTCGTAATGAGACTGTGATAAACACGGCGTTGAGGAACCGACGTAGTGCTACTGCAGTGACTGTCGTCCACCGAACTCGTGGACAACGGTTCCCATAACGAGTCGGCAAATCCATCGAAAGTGGCATTCGTTTTTGCAACACGCGAAGCATCACCCTCCCCAGTTATCACATGGTTTCCCGGTGAAGACAAAGGCAGATCCACCAACTGCTGTTCAGACGTATTTGATTTACGTTTAACAGTGCTATGTATGCTTCCCGATAGCAGCATCTCGTCCGACGAGCAGTATCCACTGGAAGTAGCACCAGGAGAGCAGAGGCGTTTTGGTCCAGCGTCCTCAGTCTCCACCAACCACATATCATTATCCATCATCAACACTGCCGTCAAACGCGTCCTGAAACAATTACCAAATACAGCTCTCAGCAACTTCACGTGTTGACAGAATCATGTTGAAATACATAGGCAAATTATGGGCATACAAAATTAATAGCTAGCAGTAACGACAGATTTTTAAAACTGTATGCCAATAATGCTAAAATTAGTAAATTATACATATATATATATCAGTTAAATACTCACAAATAAAAACTGCACAAAAGTCTGCAATGATGTAAAAAATGCACTATAAAAGAACAACTCAAGTAGAAGACCAAAGGCCCTTCCAGCAATTTTATGCATCCACCCGACCGTCTGTCACAAAATGGCTAAACATAAGATCATGCAAACAATGCCAAATGATAGCCTGAGGTCTCTAGGTTTTCTGATGCAAAAGATCACGGCGAAATTCCACAAGGGTTACCCCACCAGGGGCACCAAATAGAAAAAGGGTAGGATCAAATCGGTAATTTTCGACCAATCTTGCAATATCTCAGAAAGGTGCGTGCAAGATAGGGAACTATGGAACTATGGAACGTTAATAGGAAATTGTAAGCGCTCTATAGAATGGTGCTATTTCCAGTGACCTTGAGTGACTCTAACTACCTCAAACCATTCCATTTTCGACATTTTGTATCGCCTTTCATATCTTCGTAGTGAGTGGAGATAGACTTCGAATTTGGTAGGTAGGTTGATTGCAGCAAGTGCTAGCCCACGGATGGCAAACCATCCCTGAAAGGGTCCTGGTTAGATCATGTGAACCATTTAAGTTTTGGTGAGCACAACCATATCTGTGGAACGGCTGCAAGTAGAGTGGTCACGTCGATTCTCTCAGGTGCTGTCAACTTAGTGTGGTAAATTGGCGATGGTCTCGTCACCAGTTTATCACACTGAACATCGACATCTGTGTGGTGGGCGTGAGGCACCATGTCGTGCAGGTCTGTCAGTGGCAGTAGAGACTTGTTCTTGCAAGGTTCACATGAAATTAAGTATTTTTCTATCGTATCATACACTGACCAAAAAGCTTTTGTAAGCTAGACTTCCCAATTTTCCCATGTTCCTATTTTACGGCATTTGCCGTGTATGCATGACACATATCAAGTAGAGCTGGGCGATTTCAACTACGGTATTCTTGTAGTTGACTGGTCACTGATGACTGTGTCGTTTCATTGACAACATTCAGTTTTAGTGATGTGTCTTACAAGCAGAATGCACAGTGGACACTGGCACAGAGAAGGGAGTAGAGGTCGTAGATCTCATCCAATCTTCTAAGGAATTTTTTAAACAATATACTGTTCTGTTGTGCAATAAAAAGAACTAAACAGATCACAATGCACTGATGATAACCAGGGAATATCAGCCACAGAGTTCATCCTTTCTTAATTCACTAAATGACTCCTGCAAGAAGGGATGCTGTGCCATACATGGTCTCTGACAGCAGCAACCAAATACTCAACGTGAGAACCGAAAAACAACTGCTGCACTACAATAACTCAGAAATGCATTTGCATTTTGCAGCATTCTGTAGCCAGTGCTCAAATATACAACAGTCATTAGGCTGTTACTGCAACAGCGGCCTAGGAAATGAGCAATTTGCCAACATTACTGCTTAATAGCTGTAGCAATTTTTGGTCCTTAATGGCTGTTGAAAATGGTGGCAGTCTTATGGACTGTACCACATCAAGTTCCCATAACCTCGTTTTACAGACTTAATTACGACATGCAGTTACAGTCTCTTTTCAGCAGCCTTAAATTGCTGCTATCATCCCTAAGCCGAACCACAGATTGATTATTGCTTCAAATTTGATTAATTTCCACCTATCATAAACAAAATAATTACGGTAATCTTTCTGAGTGTTGCTGACATTTATTATCAGTCCCATATTGACACTGACAGAGATAGATTTTGGACAATTCCTAGAGATGTTACTGTTGCGTGGTGTGATCTGAAATATACTTTTTGAATAGTTACAAGGCTACCAGCATTACAAAATGTCATCATACGGAAATAAATGCAACCTAATTGTAACCAGTGTGTAACCAATTACTTCTCTTCAAACCAATATTTTATATCCATTCTAGCTCATAGACAGTCTGCTACATTGGAATCTGGGCCAAACAAGTAATTTCAACAACTCGCTTTCAGCTAGCCCAACTCAAATGATATAATTTTCAGATAGAATCAATACACAAAAGATGCAGTTGAAGATGGCAGACTTCACCCCCGGTTCTGCCACCTGACAAATTCAACCAAACAACAATAATTTCATTCTGACATCCAACTGATACTGCTATCCGAGGCCGAGCCTATGACCAAAGTGTCCAAGTCCTACGGCCGAAGTGTCCCAGCCCTAAGACTGAAATGTTTCGGTGCAGAAGTCTCTTTGGTCCAAAGCGTCCTATGAACAGTTCGGCACTGGTGAACTGTCTTGGGTCCGACATGTCTGTCAGCCATAGAGACATGCTGACTGTGACACTCTGCACCTCAACTGTGGCAAAGTAATCACTTACACAAACAACAAACAAATAACTTTCACATGCTACTTGGGCAACTGCTATGTCAGTTAAACCGGTACGTTTATTTCCTTCAATTTCACCACCTGTGATCTATGGATGTCCTACAGATTAAGAGTGATGTGGTTATCTGCTCAAAAAGCAGATAACCACATAACTCATAATGTACACAGATCACCAGATATTAGTGACTGTCAAAAAAATGCATCTGGAATAACATAACAATTATTTATGCACAGCTCAGTTAGTTAGGGTTAGTATCGTCAGGTTTACGGGCGGGCAATAGCGTCTGCCGCAACACTGTGTGTCAGTATGTACGAAAAATAACATGGACTCTGGGATAAATAATCTTTTGTTTACTTACACACGCCCTCCTTTGGTGTGCACGTGACCAGAATAAGAATCAAGCGCCGATTGGCGATGAATTACAGTAACCACATGCAACCAGTACAAAAATTCCACGACGAACTAACGACGTATATCTGATGACGATTTCCAGCGCCGATTTCTGAACACAGTGCAACAGTCGTCAACGTACTTCCGGTAAACACGGCAGTGCATGCATTATACTTTAAAATAGCACTCGAACAGCAGACTGTCAACAAAAACCAGGCACCGATTTCTATGTGCACCGTTTCTATTCTGCAGTTAGTACTCTGTCAACATAACACATTTCACGGAAGCATTTAACGATAATAATCACATCAATCATCATAAACAATCGCACTTCGAGCTAGGTACTTCTAATTTGCTGTGTCATTGTTGCTGTTACGTGTCGACACATGACTGAACGTGTCGACACGCTGACCAGTGCAACGTGATTTAATTTGACCTATGTCCCCAACGTTGCAGCGATTGATTTCACCGAAGATTGCAGCGCACTGTGTATTTGCCTTATTACCGACGTGGGCCACGCTGGCTGTGTAGCCGCCGAAAAAAAGCCGCCGGCGTGGGTAGGGCATTCAGTGGCGTCTGTATGTCCGTGTGTCTGTTTGTTTGTACGCGCTCTAAAAGGAAAACGTGAGCTCCAAACTTGGTACACATAATACATATAATACTCTATAGCAGTCGCTCGGCATGCATTGACCCACAGGTCAAAAAGTCAAAGGTCAAGGTCACACGGTTACGAAAACCGTGGCAGTTACATGGTTTCTAGTGACGCGTGCTGCTACGGCCGTGTGCTGCATGTCGATACGACTGCCTACTTTTTATAGTTAGTGTTAATTACGATTCGATTCGGCACGATAATGCGTAATGTCACTCAAAGCTGTGTAGGCCTTTGTGAAAACATGAAACGCAAACAGATTTAATTGCGCTTCAGCAGCACTGGCAAGACGCTACAACAGTGGCGTCGGAAGCACTTTATATATAGCCTATGTCAGGGGCCCATTTTTCGGAGCAAAGAACCGGAATTTTTGTGTTGTGCCCTCACGTTACACGATGGCCCCATAATTACTCTCTGCTGAGGTGGCTCACTTGTTGGTTTTTAAACAACTAGAAATGTGGGCAATTAGCGATGCATTGCCACGTGAGGCCGCCCGAGCCCCCAGTCCTTCAGCCTGCCAAGTTTCAGCGCAATCGAGCGATGCGCAGCTGAGTTATTGCGATTTTACTGAGCCCCCAGAGCTGGCCTAAACTTTACCACGGATCTCGGAGAGGGGTGGTAGGAACTCTACCAAATTTTTCGTGGACATAAAATAGACCCATTATCGGTCCTACATGCTATTAAATGGATTTAAGAAATATTGCTTCGTTTCGAAACTACGGCCAAAAATGTTAAAAATCGAGTCCCAATTTCGAGGTTTTTGACCCCTGCAAAAATTAGGGGAGGGTTGGCGAAATTCTCGCGATGCGTTATCGAGTTCGACCTAGCCCTAACATGTGGTATAACTTTTATGACGCTCTTCTTGGTAGTCTCGGAGATTAGAGGTTGGTTTTTAAGTTTACGCTAAAAAAGGACAGCAGCAAAACCTAAGGCAGCTCCGACTATACTAACGTACGTCGGGCGGCCTAAAAACTAATGTAAGTATCTGATAATGAAATTGTATGCCTATGCCAAAACGATGGCAACGTGCGCAATCACTACTGCAAAAGTCAGGAGGCCATGTACCCACTTTGAGGAAAGTGAGGCCGGGGCGCGAGTCCCCGGTTCTGATGCCTATGCGCTACGATAAATGCAACACATAGTGTAGGGGGCAGTATTGTTTTGCTCCCTGGCGTCTGTCGTCGTCTGTAACACTCCACGGCGGGCCTGCAGGCGGCTTCACCCGCCGCGCAGGCCAGGCGATGACGTCATGCCGCGGTTGCCGCCTCCAGTCTAATTATAGCTCCACGGTAACACTGCACGGCGGGCCAGTAGTTTTACGTTCCGTTAGGGCGGCACCTTGTTAAATACGATGAGCACCAATTAGTTTGAGTTAGGCCTCTATATGTTCATCCGTTTGTAAAATATGCGTTACATATAACAGACATCTTGCAACGTTTTCACAAACATTTCAGCCGGTCAGTTCAAACGCCCATTGTGCCGTGCACTAGACCGGACTGACGATCTCGCCAGCTTTTGAGCGCACGATAATCTACCGTATCGTATCCATAGAACGTTATGGCCATCATATGGGCCTATGTAGGTCTGCGTTGTGCATAGCCTATAGGTCTAGTATTTGCGTGGAGTCGAGACAAGCTGTCGCTAACTTTTATAGGCCTACACAGCGCTGTATCACGTATGACCTTAGCAATCGATTTTTCCTTCGACTAGTGAACCACAATCCCCTAATACAACATGCTCGACCCGTTCAATCGTTTCTAAACAATACGGCCTATATACTACCAGCGTGTGGAGGCGGACAGAGATACACGTGGGCCCACGCGCAAACATATGCATTGCATAATGATCATGGCGAGGTAAACGTGCGTGATTACGTGACTACACCCCCTGGAGTGCTTTGTCACACATAGGCTAATGTTTGGACAATCTGTACAGTCATACAAAAAGAGGGAAGGGAAGGGAAGACCCCCAGTGCCACCCCCAGGACTAAATCCTGGCTACGCTTATGTGAAAACTATAGAAAAACTGCCATCGATCGAGGATATCGAGGTTAGACCGACCGCGTTGACCTTTGACCTTGACCTAAAAGTAATTCTGATAATAGGCCTATTAGCAGACACTGATGATATTATGCGAATTATAACATATTTGCAGCTAAACAGCTGAACAGCTGAATTGCTAAATATACAAGCTATAGGCCTAAACATGCACGAAAATCAATACAAATAAAGATACATATAAAAGTAAAAATACAATGAATAATGCTAATACAATACGATAAAAATACAATGAATAATGCAATAAGTCAGAGTCAAACGTGAACAGTCTATGAGTTGTATATTCTACCCTGATAGTGGCTCAGTGCGTACTGGACAAATGAACGGTAAGATCTAGGATCTAAGTCTTAATTATGCGATGATAACTTCGGGTCTGGTAGAAGATAGTAAAGACAAGAAGTAGACTGGGTAATACTAACAAGTATCGTCAGTGAAGGGGACTGACGGTTATTCACACATGCCGATCCTACGTCCAGTCCACTCGCCGTGCGCCGATTCGTCCGATTTTGAGCTTCTGTGGGAGCAAAGTTTCCCAAAATGGGAGATTCCCTACCCAGGGTGCCCCTGAACCACCGTGTTAAATTTGACGCCGCTAGCTTTATCCTCTCCGGAGAAATCCGTAACCGTACAAACATAAAACAGACAAACAGTAAACGATACATCCACATTTTGCCTATCGGCATGTGTGGATTATAATCCAAACTTTGCCTATCGGCATTGTGGATAATAACATTCAGACGCAATAAATGGTGCAAAAATACAGAAGCACTAATTGCTTAACAACTAAAACGTACCCAACTTGTAAACGGTCGATTGATAGGTGTTATCCACTGGCAACAGCGTTAAAGTTTACTGCAAAAAAGTAGTTAGGCCTAATTACAGTATCGAACTTACTGTTAACGCAATATAGGACATCACTACCGGTATCGTAATTGTAGGTACAGTATATGTGACAGATTTTACAGTGCGCATTAATATTCTAGTTATGAAAATCAGTTCCGTTTTAGTTTTAGTTAGGCTACTGTTCAGATTTTAGTCAGTTAGGCCTATAGTTAACCAAAAGCAATCATTTTGGTTATTATTAGTTAATTTTTCAAACCACTTTAAATTAGTTATTATTTCGTTATAGGCCCCTAGTATTTTTTATTCCAAAAATGTCCGCATATAATAAGACTTTTATAAACCTTGACAAAATTAATGCTGGTAAACAATGTAGTCAGCACAACAATAATGCACTTTTGTCTCTGAGCAGTATGTATAGTATAACAAGGTGTCGACTTAACGGGACGTAACACTACTGGCCCGCCGTCGCGTGCTGCCCCCTGGTGAGTTACGTTGTATATGCACCGCCGTGGAGTGTTACAGACGACGACAGACGACAACGACAACAGACGCCAGAGAGCATCACTAGTCTGGCTCTCGCTATGTGTAAGCGGGCCAGTAACAAGTAACATCGCTTAGTGTCAACAAGTGATTCACGTCTCACTTCAAGTTCAACCACGTGTCTAAACAACTAAAGTGTAAGATATAGGCTATGGATCATTTTCGTTTTAGTAATAGTTAGTTTCTGGTGTATCATTTTAGTTATTGTTTAGTTTTAGTTAGGGAAAAGTCTCAGTGAAAGTAATGGTCGCAATCATTTTAGTTTCAGTTTTAGTTACAGTTACTAAAATATTACTGATGCGCATAAGCAAAAAGCAATTATCACAAATCGAAACTTGCGGAATTTATTTCAGTGTATATATCCGATCCTTACGTCAAAATGCGCCGACCCATTTGTGGTGTCCATCGGCGAGTCCACGGATGCGGCGCACTGATGCTGAGACGCAGAGCGAGCGGCAAAGCTTCAGCGCACGGTCCAGTCCCTAGCAGGTAGTAGCCGATTCGACAGCCGAGCTTCAGCGACTGTCAAGCGATGACAATGATGGATGCGGCAAAGATGCTACCCTGCGTGACGACACAGTTCGGCGTTACGCTACTACAGATGACCGTATTTAGACTGCTCATCGACGTCGGTTAGTGACAGTATTATTAACTCAGACCTTTCTATACGACAACGACACGATAGGCCTAGGCCTTTTGAGGTCAGTAGCGTTAACCGAGGAATGTAATAAGAAGCTCAGCTGATGACGAGAAACCGCGTCATGCTTCGTATTATATAGAATGTTAATTGTTACGAATAAAATTTGTCCAATTGCCACTTCTTTACATTTTTACACATTGTCATTATTCACTTCCTATTAAACGTTACGGTTCACTCCTTTTAATATTTTTATCTTCGGTGACTTTAAAAGACCCTGAACAGACATTCGGTATCCAGAAGACCCGGTGTTTAGAAAATGCTATCATTATACAAAACCGTTGGAATGACTCCTTCAAGTATCACTTAAGATTCGTTGACACAGGATGCGTTGCACCGCAACGCAACGCAGACCGTCTGGACATTTCCAGCAAAATTCAGTGTGTTTGATTAGTGCGGTGTCGCCGATACGCAAAGTGACGCATCTCGTGTCAACGAACCTTTACGTTCTAATGCACTGTAAGGTCATCAGCGATAATCATAATCAGTAATTATTATTATTATTATTATAAAAAAATATTTAAACCCTCGGTATACCTATGATCCCGAGAGGGGGTTTTAAAAAATTACTGGAAAAATACAAAAATAGGTACGAAAAATCAATCGGTGCAGTCATAAGCAGGTAAACTGTCGTGAAGCAGTATGGCATTAAAACGCACGAGCACCGAGCATCTTCGGAACAGAAAGCTCGTTTCTCTGACTTCCCCTGTGTTCTCAGATATCTTCCTACCGAGATCACACAGTAGCTGGCGAGCTGATGTGTTAAATACGCCCAGTGTCTCAATGGCGATCTGTTCAAATGTGTAACGGCCATCAAG
>Ga0209780_1000505_pt1 | contig 21017 bp, 21 predicted proteins | sample WorMetexBAHAMAS2_FD_187384 | JGI IMG/M metagenome (GOLD analysis project Ga0209780, IMG submission 187384) | Marine gutless worms symbiont microbial communities from Max Planck institute for Marine Microbiology, Germany - Inanidrilus exumae... | ecosystem: Host-associated > Annelida > Digestive...
TACGCAAATTATTTCTTTGGCGGAGCTAGCCGAAAATGGCTTTTATTTCTTCTGTTGCAAGCGAGCAATCAGGCGCTTGGCAGGGACATAACCTGGGATCAACTCGCCATCAGATAAAACCAATGCGGGTGTACCTGTGATACCTACACGTTGACCAAGTTCATATTGGGACTCAACTGGATTATTGCAGGTTGCAGACTTTACTTCGCTTCCTGCCTTAGCATCGGTCATGGCTTGTTGTTGATCTTCCGCACACCACACCGATACCATCGTCTTATAAGTTTTGGAGCCAACACCAGCACGCGGGAACGCTAAATAACGCACTTTTACGCCATTTTTATTGAGTTCTGGCACTTCATTATGAATTTTTCTGCAGTACCCACAATCCACATCAGTAAACACGTTAACCGTGTATTCTGTTTTCCCTTTCGGCGCAAAAACGACCGTATCAGCTTCTTTAACCTCCTTCTTAAAGGCAGCAGCACGCAATCCACTACGTCTTTCATCGGTCAAATTTCGGCGACTCTCGCTTTCATAAAGATTACCTGCCAGGAAGTAACCCTTACCGTTACTATCAGTAGCGGCATAAATAACTTCTCCACCAATCACTACTTCGTATAATCCCGGAACTGGGCTAGCTGTTACTGACACTTTATCAGCTTCTGCCTTGAGTAGTTTTTGTAGCTGCTTGACTATCTTGGTGACTGCCGCTGGGACTTCAGGGGCCTTTTTTATTACTGTATCAGGGGTTGTCTTGGTGACTGTCGCTGGGACTTCAGGTGCCTTGGCTGTATCAGGGGCTTCTGGCACTGCAAAAGTAGACTTTCCAACAACTAAACTGGTAGCCAATAAAGCTGACATCAAATAAATACGCATAATAATAAATAATTCCTTAAGGTTAATCTCGAAAATTAATGAATTGTAACGGCAAACCTAAGTCCTTATCGCGCAATAAGGCAATAATGCTTTGCAAATTATCGCGTTTTTTTCCGCTGACGCGCACTTGTTCTCCTTGAATTGACGCTTGCACTTTAAGTTTGCTGTCTTTTATAGTTTTGACAATTTTTTTGGCAGTCTCCTTATCTATGCCCTGTTTAACTGTCATTGGCAATCGCGCACGACGATTTTGAATTTCTGCTTGCCCGGCTTCTAGCGATGCTATATCAACACCGCGTTTTGCCAGTTTTTTATGCAAGATATCCGTCATTTGATTCAGTTTAAATTCATTTTCAGCATGTAAAGTTAAGCTGGTATCCTGGTATTCTACACGCGCATCTGAACCTTTAAAATCAAAGCGTGTCGACAGTTCTCTATTACTTTGATCGACAGCGTTAGACAATTCATGCAAATTTACTTCTGAGACAATATCGAAGCTTGGCATAATTTTTTTATCAATCCGATAGTTGCTCCTCTGTTACGGTTTTGGTTTTTTTGGCAACAATTTTTTCCTTAATACGCGCTGCCTTACCACGTCGATTACGCATATAATAAAGTTTGGCACGTCGAACGTCGCCGCGCCGTTTGACTTGAATAGAGTCAACCAACGGACTGTAAGTTGGAAACACACGCTCTACTCCCTCGCCATGAGATATTTTGCGTACTGTAAAGCCAGAATTCAACCCCCGATTGCGTTTAGCAATGACTAAACCTTCAAAAGCTTGTAAACGTTCCTTTTCACCTTCTTTGATTTTAACTTGGACGACTACAGTATCTCCTGGACTGAAGGCTGGGATTGTTTTCGTCATCTGTTCCCTTTCTAACTGGGCAATAATATTTGTCACCTTATATTTTCTCCTGGTTTAAATTTACACTATCATCAATAAATTCATTCAAAAGCGCCTCCTGTTCCGCACTTAAACTGAGCTTGCCCAATAATTCTGGACGTCGGCACCAAGTCCGCCCTAAAGCTTGTTTACGTCGCCAACGAGCAATTTCAGCGTGGTTGCCAGACAATAGAACAGCAGGCACAGCTTGTCCATCAATTTCTTCAGGGCGCGTATAATGGGGATAATCTAATAAGCCTGCATAAAACGAATCCTCAGCCGCAGAATCCTCATGACCCAAAGTGCCCGGCAATTGGCGAGCTAAAACGTCGATAATGACCATCGCTGCCAATTCGCCGCCACTGAGGACGTAGTCGCCTATTGACCATTCTTCGTCTATATCTCGCTCTATCAGCCGCTCATCGATGCCCTCGTATCGACCAGCTACTAGGATTAAACGTTGATACTCCAACAAAATTCGCACTCCCGCCTGATCCAAACTACGCCCTTGGGGCGTGAGATAAATCACCCGCGTATCGGTGCCCATTGTTGTGACGGCGGCTCGGATTGCAGCTCGCAGCGGTTGCACTTGCATCACCATGCCAGCCCCTCCGCCATAGGGTCGATCATCGACGTGATGATGTTTATTAGGGCTAAAATTTCTTGGATTCCAACTAGATAGTTTTAACAATCCCCTTTCTAAAGCGCGGGCAGTCACGCCGCCACAGCGTAGCGCGTCGAGCATTTCTGGAAATAGGCTAATAACGCCAATGTGCATTATTAAAAATCCTCATCCCAATCAACTCGCAACACTTTTTGCGCTAAATCGACATCTACTACCACTTGTTCAAGCAAAAAAGGAATTAAGCGTTCACGTTCACCTTTTACGACTAATACATCATTAGCACCCGTTTCTAGCAAATGATCTACTTGCCCCAAGGCGACATTCTCGCGATTAACCACCGTCAAACCTATCAAATCTGCCCAATAATACTCTCCCTTCGCTGTAGGCGGCAATTGTTCACGGTTAATGGCAATATCGGAACCGAGTAAGCGGGCTGCCTCATCGCGATTATGGATTGTCTCTAAGCGAACAATAATCCCCTTACCATGTGCCTGTCCCTCGGACAAGGACACCGTCCGCCATTGTCCATGTTGATACAAGTGCCAGGGGGAATAATTCAAAATATTCGTGATAGGGCTAGTATAAGAAAACACCTTGAGCCAGCCACGTACTCCATAGAGCCCGTTGATTCGCCCAATAATAACCCGCTTATCAGTCATTTATGAGGCTGTAGCTGTGCTTTCAGTTGAGGGATTTTCGACTGGTTCGGCTACTTCTACCTCGCTTGAAGTTGAGGTATTTTCGGCTGCTGGCTCAGCTACCTCGCTTGAAGTAGGTGTTGTGGGGGTAGGAGGGGTAGTACTCTCAGGGGCATTTTTAGCATATTGTTTTATCAATTTAGCAACCCTTTCACTCGGTTTGGCACCCACGCCTAGCCAATATTGAGCACGTTCCAAATTAACGCGTAAAGGCACCTCTTTGCCGACGGCAACGGGATTAAAAAAACCTAAACGCTCAATGTAGCGCCCATCACGGCGATTACGTGAATCGGTGACAACAATATGATAGAAAGGGTGTTTTTTAGCACCACCTCGACTTAAACGAATAGAAACCATGTTATTTTTTGTATCCTGAGTTTTGCTACGGACAAAATCGGTAATCGGTAATTATATTAACGCGATGTGCAACTTTTGGTATGTTCATTTTATAAGCTTTTTTAAAAGTCGCGCATCGCGTTCGTTATATTATATATGATTAGCACCGCCTATAAATAAAAAATAGCACAACGGATTTGCGGAATAAACGGATTAACCCAATGCTGCCCTAGAACTAATCCGTTTATTCCGCAAATCCGTTGTACTGTTTTGATAGGTGGTAAGCCGTCCAAACTAAAGTTTGGATTTTCAAATTATAACAAAATTTTTCCTGGTGTATTACCGTCATTCAGGTAAATATTATGAAAAAACGTGTAGGCATTTGTAAGAACTATGGGTGGTGTACAAGTGCTGATAATAAAAGCCCTATCACAGGTTCTACGGATACCTGTCCTAACTGTGGTAACACACTCCAATTCAATGAAGTTTCTTCGTCAGCTTTCAGCCTTCAACAAACGAAGATCATAATTTTTCTGCTTGTTATTATCGCTGCTATATTTTTGGGAGGACTATGGTTTACTTTTTCCGCATCCGAGATAGTCTGTGTACTACCTAAAGTGATTGACAATACTCAAATACAAACACCGGCGGATATAAAACTGACTGAAAAAGTCAATAATTTAGCAGAAAAGCGCTATATAAAAAAAGCGATTGAATTGTATTATGGCAAATGGGAAGATCAATTAACTATTAACCTAGCCAATGCACGCAAATTAAAAGTCACAAAAGACAACTATGCTTGGTTAGATGAAATGGTCTCAAAGGCAGCCCTTGCTTTGGGGATTGATGCACCCGCGACTTATGTCGTTTTTGCTGAAGAACCCAATGCTTATGTCACTGGGGTTACTAAGCCTATTTTGGTTATTCATTCCGGATTAATCGATATAATGGAACCTGAAGAGTTACTATTTATAATAGGTCATGAACTTGGACATATCAAATTTAAACATGTTTTAGCTTTTGAAGTTGTTAACATTTCCTATTATGTGGTCAATTTTGTCCCAACAGAGACTTTACGGGCTATTATTGCAAACGGGATACTATTTACTTTCCTAAAATGGTCCCGTGAATCTGAAATTTCTGCGGATAGGCTGGGCATGATTTTAGTCGGCTCTGAAGAAACTGCATCTAAGGCGTTAATCAAACTTATATCGGGACTAGATGATAAATATGGTGAAATTAATATTAATGCCTTTAGAGAACAGAGTAAATTAGAAAACAATGCCTTCGATTTAAGGCAAATTCCAGTCCTTTTAAAACAAGTGACTTCGACGCATCCTTTTGTTGGTAGTCGAGTTGAGGCACTCTATCAATACAAAGAGTCATCTGAATATGCTCGGCTTTTTTCAACGGGTGATAGTCATAGTATTAAAATCGGACTACCTTCTTTTTAGTCCATCCAAGATAAATCTTGGACTCCTCTCCTATTTCTTGGAGAATCAATGATAGATGTAGGGTGGGCAAGATGTTTTTGTTGCCCACCAGCCCAGAGACGGTGGGCAAAAAAAACAAAAAACACTTTGCCCACCCTACAAAAGAACTATATTTTTACTTTCCTCGAACGAGACTGCGTAACATTAGTTAATTCAGACGTCCAAGACAAATCTTGGACTCCTATTTATTGGAGAATCAATGAGCATCAGAGCAACGATAGCTGAAGTTTTAACCAAGCGGCAAAACAAAGTCCCGCAACTGGAAAATGCCCACCGCCAGCTTTTAGAGCTGGAAATGCAGCTCAACACGCTGCAACAAATGGCAACGGCTGAGGTGCCAAAAGACGTTGCTCATATAGCTGCGGATATTTCTAGTAAACTCAACAACATCCAAGAAGGATTGACTCATCTAAGCAACACCGTTTCCAATGTCGCCACTCGTTTTAAACGAGGGATGATTAACATTGGTGTTGCCGGCTCGGCGCGTCAAGGTAAAAGTACCCTGTTGCAAAAAATATCGGGCTTAACGGATAGAGAAATACCGACATCCAGTGACTTACCTTGCACCGGCGCGAAAAGTAAAATTTATCACTCCGAAATGAGAGCCAATGCTGAGGTGGTGTTTTTTTCTAAACAGGAATTTATGAAAGAAATTGTCTATGCCTACTATGAGAGATTGAATTTACCAAAACCATACTCCCTTGAGGAGTTTCGTCAAACTTTACCCGAATTTGTGGCACCTGAAAACAGCGATGAAAGAAATTTAAAAAGTGCCATATACGAAGAACTTAAGCGGATTCACTCCGCATTTCCCTCTTTTAGTGGCTACTTGTCTAAACCGGCAGAGACGGTGGCTCTTGAGCAGATTCGAGACTATGTGACTCAACATGACGACAATGGCAATATACGCAGCAACTATCTAGCCGTCAAAACCGCTAATATTTATACCAAGTTTCCCAATCACGATGTGACAGGTTTGTGTTTAGTGGACTTGCCCGGATTAGAGGCTGCCCAAGGGCATGAAAAGAAATTAGTGGCATCGCTTGAACAAGAAGTCGATGCCGTTATTTTGGTTAAAAAGCCCAGCCCTCAAGGCGATCAATGGAATAGCGATGACTTTAAAGTCATTGATTTGATTAATGATGCCGTTCGGGAAATTGAACTGTACAACTGGTTGTTTATTCTGCTCAATGAACTAACTACGGGTGAGAATAGCCAGATAATCCAACGCTTAATGGCTAAACCCCCCAAAACCTATAGTAGTAATCCCATCATCCTAACGGCTAATTGTAGTGATGCCTCAGAGGTGGATGAAAAAGTATTTTCGGTGGTACTCAAACATGTTGAGCAAAATTTGGAAAGTACTGATAGGCAGTACCTAAGCGCGTTAGCGCAACAAATGCAAACCATTTGGGATAGCCTAAATACGGTCCTCACCCAAGCTCATCATTCCTTTAAACCGGACGATGCTGACTCAACCATGCAGTTTATGGATTTATTCGCTCAATTTATGAGAGAGTTACAGAAAGGGCTTGAACAATTAGTACCAGAAGTGCGACTAGAATTCACCTTTGAGGGTTTTCGGGAAAAAATTAATGAAGTTTGCGATAATGCACAACAACAACCGCCAATTCCCACCAGTACCGAATTTGAAGACAAATATTGGGCAGCGGGGAACTGGTCCGAACCTTTGCCACCCCTGTTGAATGAGCTACGCGCCTATCTCACTCAGTATCTGGCTAGACATCTGGATACTTATCTGAAAGCACAAGTGGATAATGTCTTAAATCAAGTATTAAGGCGCATGTTTCCACATTCTCTACAAAATGTACTGGAACAAGAGATAGAGGATCAGAGCGATCCCCGAATTCTCCTCCGAGCATTGCAACAACGGGTAGATAAGGAACAACATCCCCAATTATATGATTGTTTTGAATACATCATCAATTTTAACTTCTCTTATCACAGTCTCTTCCATTACCGTGTGCGTAAGGAAATGCATCGCTTAGATACTTATGAGGCGGGGAGCATTAGTCAACTCATGCACGGTGCTACTAAGGAGAATGTCCCTGAAATCTCTGAACAAGTTGCCAATGGTCTTGACCAATTTTACCAGGAAACTGTTTATGATGTCAGGAAAAAACTCAGCGAAGAGATGCAAACAGATCCCGCTGATGCGATTTTTGCCCTGGTTGAGGAAATTAAAGACCGTTTCGTGAGAGCCAAAGGTATTGAGGAGGAGTGGCGAAAATTCCTCTATCCCATGCGAGCTCAAGTTTGGGCGGATCAATTTGGTGCGCTTGCCAAAGAAATGGCGTTGCGTAGTCAGTGGCAAGCTGCCATTAATGATGTTTTAAAGACGGCTGGACAGGTGCAGGACGATTTTTCTCGCATGATATAAAGAGTGAGTACAGCGAATGTAGTACAACGAATGAGTGTGACCTCCATTTGATGTAAAGGTTTTTTTGTAGGGTGGGCAACGGGTTTTTGTTGCCCACCGAATCGGGGGCTGGTGGGCAACAAAAACCCGTTGCCCACCCTACACAACTTATGCGGATTTCCCGAAACAAAACATTTTGGGGGAGTTGTTTCGGGAAACCGCGAGCGGATTGAACGTCGCAAGCTCCGTTACTTCGTCTCCCGAAACCAAAAATTTTGGAATCCGAGATTTATCTTGGACAAAACTGAGTCAATTGAATATGCCGAAAAAAATTACTATGACAATGCTAGGTCCCGAGGCAGTAGGTAAAACGACATTACTTGCTACGATGTACTCGCAATTTAGAACTATCAATGAAACTTACGAACATGGATTCGATTTTGCGCCAGCCGGCAATACCGGTAAAGACCTTAGAGAGGCCTTGGACAAACTGCGTGAAGTTATTGAAAAACCAGCTTTTACTCGTTTACCCCCACTTTTGGCAGGGACAGCGGGCATTATAGAACGCCAATTTGAAGCCTCGTTCCAAGGTAAAAAGGAACTTGAACTGTCATTTTACGACCTTGCCGGTGGGTTATTAGTTGCTACAGATGATGAAAATCAGGATGTTAAAGAATTTAAACGCATCCTAAATCAAGCGGCTGTGATTATAAACATTATTGACGGTGCCGCCCTTGTTGAAGGCAGTAAGCTTTTGTCAGATAGCATCAATCAACCCGTTAGAACCAGTGAACTTTTGCAGTCGGCACTCAACAATCAGCAAGAACATCTTATCCTGTTTGTGATTACCAAGTGTGAAACATGGCTAAAAGATGAAAAAGGTCAAAAAAAATTGCAAAGGGCATTTGAATATCGGCATCAAGCGGTCATTAAGCTGATGAGAGGACAGCAAAATGTTGTTGGTGTGTTGATGCCTGTCAAAACGCTTGGTTGCGTGGAATTTTCACGTATTGAAGGTCGCGGTGAAGATGAAACCATATTATTCTCAAGAAAACCAGATTTAGATTTTAGCCCTGAAAAAGTAGATCAACCACTACGCTACGCCCTTGACTTTGCGCTATCACAGCATGATCAAAACCGCGGCGGCTGGAGCAAGTTTATCCGTTGGTTATCAAACAAGGACAGAGCTTTTCAAAGAGCCCTTGGAAAATTTGATCTAGGGCGTGAGAAAAAGTTTAAAATTTATGGCAATCGTTCACTGCTTTAATATGAGCAAAAATCTTTTATCTCCGGTAGGAGTGGCGGTTCATACGCGAGGTGTCAAGCGCGGTGAGGACTATGGCTGGTATGTGAAGGCGGGCGATATCCAGTTATTTGACCAAATGGAAGAAATCCATCGTTTAGTATTACGCGATGTGAGTGGAAAAACGCCCAAATTGGCGGTGCTGCTAAAACAGGATCGCCTTGGTTTTCTGATTGGAAATATGCCCAGCCAACGTTTGGATCATGCCACTAGAATCATCAATGACACACTTTATTTGGAATTTCACCAAAAATATGACTGCGTATTGACGGCGGTTGCCAGTTTATTGCTTGGTTCGGCAGAAGGGTATAAAAGATACGAACAAGATTTGACTAATTATGCAGAAGAGCTCTACCACAACAATAGCAGCTCAGTGGAAAAGTTTGAGAAAATTGAATGGGTGACTGGAAAAAATTTACCCCTGCCCGTAAAACCGGACAAATTAGCATTAGCCTTACCTTACAACGAGCATTCCCGCAAACAATGCGGCGGATATCTCATGGAAGCCGCAATCCGTAGTAGCATGAGCTCATTTTGTTTTGTCTCCACAGGCAGAGTGAGTCTTGAGAAATGTCAACAGCTCGCAAATCAGGTGACTGATGGCTGTGTGATCCTCACTGAATCTTCTGAAGTAGTACATAAAATTGTTTTAAATAACAGATTTTTATTACATAAATTGAGCAAATTGTTATCAACGCCGCTGAGAAAAATCTTGACTCGATTGAGCCAATTGTCAGATATGTCTCTGGCTCTATTGTCAATCGGGTTAGGATGTTTGGTTGTTATAGGATGTTTGGTTGTTATCTTAGTTTTAAGGGTTAAATATGCCTGCTAAAGACAAAATTCATAACACAGTTAAAAATGCGCTGATTAAAGATGGTTGGACAATTATAGCGGATCCTTATAAGATTCAGTACGAGGAGCTCATTCTTTTTGCTGATCTTGGGGCAGAACGTCCGATTACGGCATCATCAAATGGACAAATGATAGTGGTTGAGGCAAAAAGTTTTCTTGGCCCTTCTTTTGCTGATTTTGAAAAAGCACTGGGTCAATATCTTGTTTATCTTGCTTTGTTGGAACTCACGGCACCAGAGCGTAAACTGTATCTGGGTATCAGCAATTCTGCCTACCATAAATTTTTTAAACAGAAAGCGGTTGAAGCAATTATCAAGCGGTATAAAATTGCTTTACCCATTGTTGATGTCAAAACTGAGGAGATTCTAAAATGGCAGACTTAACACATTACCAAAACTTAATTAAGCAATTTATGAGCACATTTGCTGAAATTGCAAACAGTCAACCCACACCAGATACGGAAATGGTCGTTATTTTTGATGATCAACATAAACAATATATGTTGCTCAACATGGGTTGGACTAAAAATGGTCATCTTCATCATACCACTTTACATGTTTATTTACGTGAGGGTAAATTTTGGATCGAAGAAGATTGGACGGAAAATGGATTTGCAAATTATTTATTGGAACAAGGCGTATCTAACGAAGAAATTGTCTTAGCTTTTCATCCCCCAGAAATGCGCCCGTTGACTGATTTTGCGGTAGCCTAACTTTGCCGGGCGGGGTTGCAACCCAATGCCATTAATTAATAATAACCTCTTGATTTTAGTGTTAAAATTTTATGTACTGGGTTTGCAACCCCTAAGTAACGTTAAATCCCACTATTTCCGCTTAAATCCCACTATTTCCGCGATCTAAAACGTTACGGACGGGGTTGCAAACCCCGTCCAGCCATATTTTTATATTTTAAAATCAATGATTTGTCCTTCACTTAATGGCATTGAGCTATAGATAGTAGGAGCCGGGGCTTTAGCCCCGGAGCCGGGGCTAAAGCCCCGGCTCCTTTATTTACCTAAGATGGGTCAGGTATTAGAATGTGGGATTTGCGGGGCTGAAGCCCCGGCTCCGAGATTTGCTACTGAGCTGCGGAAGCTGGCTGCGTAACATGAGTTAAATAAATTGTCCGGTACTGAGTAATGTCCATAAGGTATTCTAGTACCATTAAGTTGAGAACATTAATGATATTGAAGGGTTTTATTCGTTGTTGAGCATTAGTTGTACTCACCACAATATTCTTATAATCAGCAACAATATTGATAAATGTCAACAGCTTCTTGCAAACAATATGAGCGATGGATGCGCGATCCCCTGCACACGGGTAATCCGATACATTTATGCTAAAAAAATAGGTAAACTGTATGACACCACAAGGCATTTGTAAAAATTACGGCGTCTGTTACCGCGCTGACGACAAAAAGCCGATGTCTCTTGATAGAACAAGCGGCATTTGTCCGGAGTGTGGTAAGGAACTGACAGAAATACCACCTTCACCATGGATTAAAAGATGGATATTAATAGTGCTGATTGTTGTTGTTGGCGGCGGGTGGTATTTCTATCAGAATAACGGGCAAGAGCCTGACAAGCTTATTGCGGTTGAAGACGATTCTCTGTTTGACTACTATTCTCCACCGGTTGAATACGATTCTCAACAATCATGCAGGGATGCTATTAGTGAAAATATCGCAAAAATTCAATCACAAATTGATGCGATTCAAACCCAAATCGCATCAACTCCAGTGCCATCACTAAAAACTGTCCAAAAAAAAATTAAGGACATTCATACACAGATTAATCAGTGTCCAGAGAGTTCTAGCACTGTTGAAAAACTGCATCAAGGGATAGAAGAGATTTACAGTCAGCTTATTGACAAGATTCAGAAACAGCTTGAAACGATTGAAGAGCAAACCAGCACTGAATCTCCTCGTAGTTCGTTGGTTCCGCTGGAGAGGCTTAGAGAACAAGTTGAGGCGATTCAAGAAGCGATTAGCGGGACAATCGGTGGTCCGGTGATAACTGCGCTGCAAAGGCGACTTAATGAGTTGCAGGAAAAAATCGGACGCTTGATGGTTATCTTATCGGTTAATAGGGAAATGCCCCAGTGTCTGTCATCAGCCTCAGCTGAGATGCAGAATAAATTGCGGATGTTTTTTGTGCCACCGGTGCAAAAACGAAGGGTACCCAAGTATCTGCATGTTTGGATGAAACCGATAGCCAACTCTAAAATCAACCAATCGGAATTTTTCATTATGCGTAGAGAGGTAAAGGTAGGCGAATTCCGGGATTATGTGAATACATTAAATAGAAGGCAGAAAGAAAAATTGGGTACTGCATGGCGGCAGGAGGGGCTAGAGGATTTACCTGATGATAATCCGGTAGCCTCTGTACCATGGTGGGCGGCTAATGGATATGCACGGTGGCTTGCTAGAAAAACCGGTTGCCCGTTGGCATTGCCCACTTACAATCAGTGGGCTGCCGCCGCGATAAGTTATGCCAGCCCTAAATTGGCTGTGATTGAAGATACTCACTTTGATTCAGGTCCTATGCGACGCAACAATGAAGGCTCTTCTGGCGGTTTGGATTTATTACTAATGGGCAGCAGTGAAAAATTACCGAGTGTTTTGGATTTACTCGGCAATTTACGAGAATGGTCAAAAGATGAGTGTAATGGGGGGCACTACTTGTTAGGTGCGGATTATAAAACTTCGCGGGCTAATATTCTTGGTGAGAAAGTTTGCGAAGCTTATACTTTAGATACGATTGGTTTTCGTTTGGTTTTGCAAGCAGCGCGATAGGAGTTTAAGATGTCCAAGATAAATCTTGGGCTCCTGGCAGCGCAATAGTGAGGAAAAAATATGTTAGATAAGCAGCTCATTCGTGGGATTGTTATTCTGTTGTTGGGTGGTTGTGCATCCCCAAACACAGCCTCTCAATTTAACAACAGTCAGTTACTGGAGAAGGGGGTCAGATTCAGTAAGTGCATAGATGAACAGCCGCATAGCTATGACTGGACTCACTACAACTCTAGTAATCGCGGAATCACCAATCCGAATAAAATTGGTGCCATAGTACATCCAAATTCCGATAACATAGCCAAAGTTGACGACAAAACAATAAGTATCCGCATACTCCCCTATATTATTACTAAGAGTGGTAGTATATTTTATCTTTTGCCAGAAGTGCCGGAGAAGATGAAGCGAATAACCAGATATAGATCAAAAGAAGGCAGAGAGTGTGTACAGCAGCAGGGCAAAAAAGATCTTTGTACACAAATATTTAAGAATTATTATCCCGCTTGTCAGGCAAATTCAGTCGACTTAGCATACGATCATCCTGAATTCTATCCAATTGTGTTGCTGAGTGTTGACAGTCCAGATGATCTTAACAAGCTTGAGGGAGATTTAAGGGATGCCTTGTCGTCCGACAAAAAAATTGAATTAATTGGGGAATTTGCCTCATTTCCCGGAAATTTAAGGAGTATGGATGCTATTATCAAGGAAATTTTAAAGAAACAGCCAAGCATTTTTTTTCAGAACTTTGGAGCCACAATGAAGCTGCCTGATAAAAACACTGCTGAAACAAGCTCATGTACAGAGCTTCAAAACGAACTCGACAAAACCAGACGGGAACGTAATGAACTCAAACAAGAAGTTGAGCAACTGAGAGCGGAGAATCGGGAGCTTAAAACTGGGCAATCATCTGATCACAACAAATTCATCGTTGTCTCTCTCTCTAACTCAAGAGAGTTGAAAAGCAAAGCTCGCGCCATTCAAGACAGTTTTATAAAGGTACTTTCAGAGTTAAAGCGGAAGAGCTGGGAAACGCGATTTACTTTACTCACCATTGGCTCTGGTAGAAAAGTGGAGAAATTATTAACCTCTGCTGAGTTGCCTAACCTATTTGAGAGGGGTAGCACAGATACTTCGATTGATGGCAAAATAAATACTGGTCTGCAATTCGGTGCCAGTGACTTGAGGGCATTAGCAGATTTAAACCTGGTGGATGAAACGATACAAAACAGCGCCATAAAAAGTGTTTTATACATAACGGATAATATACGTATAAGCAACGATCCGCCTAGTATAGAACGCGGTGTACCCTTAGCCTGGTATGAAGACGGCATTCGTTTGACGGTATTGACGACAAAAGGATGTGATGTATGGAAAAAAGTTAAGGCTCAATGTAGTTCTTGGAATGACAAAAGTGCTTTTAGTAAAGAATTAAAAAAATTTATGGGACTTAGGCACTGAGTACAACGGATTAGCGTTTTCGGTATCAAAAAAATCCGATTTTTTCAAAAAATCGGATTTTTAAACCCAAAAAAAAATCCTATTTTTTCAAAAAATCGGATTTTTAAACTCCAAAAAAAATCGAAGACTCAAGTCGGAAAAAATGATGACCAAAATTTCGTTGTTTCGGGAATGGAGTGAAGCGGATTTCCCGAAACAAAACTTGTTCGTTGTTTCGGGAATGGAGTGAAGCGGATTTCCCGAAACCAAACCTAAGCGGTTTTTGTTCGTTCGTTGTTTCGGGAATTGAGTGAAGCGGATTTACCGAAACCAAATCAAGCCGGCAGCATAATGTTTTCGTTGTTTCGGTAAATTCGCGTCGCTCCATTCCCGAAACAAAATCAACTGTTTTTTCAGCATAATGTTTTCGTTGTTTCGGGAAATCCGCGTCGCTCCATTCCCGAAACAAAATAAGCATAATGTTTTCGTTGTTTCGGGAAATCCGCGTCGCTCCATTCCCGAAACAAAATCAACTGTTTTTTCAGCATAATGTTTTCGTTGTTTCGGGAAATCCGCGTCGCTCCATTCCCGAAACAAAAGAAAATAAAATAAGTTTTTTTGATATTCAGCCGGCACTTGGAGTCCAAAGCTTTAGCTTTGGACTAGCTGCGGACTCGTCCAAAGCTAAAGCTTTGGATTCCAAGTCCACTGGTTTTTTCTATAGAGAAAAATGATGGCTAAAATTATCTCAAAATTCACTATGATAAGTCTATTGTTGATGCCGGCAACAGCTTTATCATATTATTGTTCTTGCTTTGAAACATGTCAGCAGCTTGAACAAAGACTTCAGCAACGGCTGTATAACGTCATGATCTATCATAATAATTTGTTGTGGCAGCAACAACAATTTATTATGTATCAATTAGAACTATCTAAATCGCGGCAGACACTTCCTATTAAGGAGCCCCAGCTGCTAGCCAAAAGTCACAATCTAGCTTCGGCTTGCAGTAAAAAACTAATAGTCGTCTCCCTATCGACAGGGCTAAAGGATAAACAGCGCATTATTATAGACAGTTTGTTCGATGTGTTTTCAGACTTAAAGACAAGCAAATCGAAAACACCCTTTGACTTACTCACCCTTCAATCCGGTAGAGAGCTCCACAAGTTATTAACCGATCAGGAGTTACAAAGCCTAGCTATAGAAGGCGAGAAGGATTCCCTTCTAAGTAGGATCGAAACGACCATAAATTTTGGCGCAACAGGCTTGAGCGCACTCGAAGATTTAAGCTTAGTGGATACTAAAATACAAGAGCAACCGTCTATAGGGAATATATTGTACCTAACTGATAATACCAAGATGAGCGAAAATCCCAAAGAAATACCGAGTAAACAACGGGGAGTGCCGCTAGTTTGGCATAAAGATGGCATTGCCTTGACGGTTTTGACGACAAAACAATGTCAAGTATGGAAATACGTCGGAGCCAAATGTACTTCTTGGCAAAATCAGACCGACTTTAAACAACAATTAAATGCTTTTATTCAACAATAAACAAGGAAAACTAACAACATGCTAAAACAACTTAACTTAGCCTTGATAAATTGCTTATCACTGTTCTGCATAACCGCTCAAGCACTGCCAGACAAAGGCAGTTGTGCCAACTATGATTTTTCATATGTGATGAATGAACAAGGGCATATTGACACCAGCCGGTATGTGCGTGTTTTGCGCGACAATGCTCCGCTGTATCCACATGCTACCAGCAGTAGTACCTCAAAGCGACGATTAAGATTTGGAGATTATTTGCTACCGCTACAACTCGTCAAACAGGATTATGGCAAACAACAACGTATCCAAGTCAGAACAGTTGGAACACGCACACCACTGGGATGGATGGAGGCACATGACTTATTATGTGGTGTCAAACCACTTCAAAGTGACGATGGCTTAGATCGCAAAGTCTTTATAAAAACACCCAGCCGTCGCGACCCTAGCCAGAGTACGGTATCGGCTTACAAATCTTATGATGGGCGCTGTCCTAGCGTCGGCTGTCAACAACTTGGCCGTTTTCGATTATACTTCATTTATGCCGAGGACCAGAGAAATCAGCGTTATCTAATAATAGAGAAACATACCCTAGAAGGTATTTCAGTACCCCCGCCGTTGGTGGGATGGGTCAAATTTAACGACACAATTCCTTGGAATACGACTTTAGGACTACGCCCCAAAGAAGAGGTTGAACGTATTTCAGCCTATGCCACACTTGAAGATAGCTACAATGACAACAGAAAACAAGGCGTAGAATTAACTGGGGGAAAGATTTGGTACAGCCTTGGAAACCATGTTCCCATATTAAAGATTACGAAAGATCATTATCATGTCGCAGCACCCGGCATTGGTATGGCAGGCTTTGAGCGGTATGAAGAAGATATTCTAAGCAGCATGAAATTAGTTGACGTATTCTTCCTAATAGATGGAACAGCCAGCATGGGACCGTATATCAAAGCAGCTAAACAAACTGTCCAAACCATCGCGACTAGTCTACGTCGAAATCCTGATTTCGCAGAAACTTCATTCCGTTTCGGGTTTAGAATTTACCGAGACAATTATGCTGACAATAATCTGTATGCCTGTAGACAAGGCGTTTGCGAAGGAATGCCATTGTCACCAAAAACTTGTGAATCAGATAATGATGACACCGAGGCGAATTGGCGGCAATTTGTTCGGCGACTTGGCAAAGTCAAAGAAACACGCAATGACAACGACGATTATCCAGAAAAACTATTCGGTGGCTTACGTCAAGCTATATTCGACATGGCGTCGTGTGGCGATCGTGCTAAACTCCTCTTTGTGATTGGCGATCACGGTGATAGACAATCTCAAGTGCCCCAAGATATTATCGACAATTTGAATAACTCCTTTGCTAAAAAATTGATTTTCTTTATTCAGACGCCCAATAAATCATCTCGGGCGCGAACTCCCTCCTCTTATAGACAAGCATATGCGGATTACAATCATCAAGCCTTTGAACTGCTTAATAAAACTTTAGATACTGAATTTAAAGGCAAACAAATACAAGCTAGTGACTATTTTTTCTCTCTGACTCAAAGAGAATTGACCACACAAGTGGTAGAACAAGTTAAGCAATATTCCTCAAGTAGAATTGTCAACGAACTCAGACAAGCCCTAGCCGGCGGAGAATCCCTACGAAATCTCCTTAACCGAAGTGTACAACAAGGCGGTATGCCAGTCATGTACTGGAAATGGATTCAAGATACCGCCTGTGAGAAGCTAGGTAAACAATGCAAAACGACAATTGATCATAAAGTCGTTGATTTCTATATCCCTGTCGATAAAAGCAAAATCCAAGAAGAAGTTTGGATGACGAGTGAGAATTTGGACGACTGGTTAAACTTGCTGAAACGAATGAAAAATTTAACCGGCTTGCCAAACTCGAAACAACGAGAAGTGTTTACCAACTTGCTTAGAAAACAAATACAAGAAATTATTGGTACATATCCGAGAAATGAAATAACCTTGGGTGAAGCGATAGCTGAGGCTAAGAAAAAAATACTGCCCATGCGTCAAAATGGCCCACTGTTGCAATATAGCATCAAAGAAATACGTGAAAAAATAGAAGTTTGTGAAGTGACTAGGCTGATAAATTGGGTAACTAATATTAGGAAGGTATTGCAAAAAGTGTACAATAACTCTACACAAAAACCGGCGTTTAGTCTGGAATACCCAACAAGCAGTACAAGTTGTCCGTTGACTCAAAAAGGTAAAAGAGTCCCTGAATTAAAGTTTAGTGATCGAGTCGTGGCGCAGAAGCTTGGTCCAGACGATGAATATCGCTATGATCATAGCCTATATGGACAAACAATTTACTGGTTGCCTATAGATTTTCTGCCATAGCCCAATGCCTTTATATATTATACTTGCTGCCAAATGATTTTTGAACTGTGATTTTTATGATTTATGTGATTTTTATGAGGCGGTTAACCAGTCACATAAATCATAAAAATCACATAAATCACAGTTCGAATTTATTTAGCAACAACTCCATTCTGCTAATTCCAAAATTATGCAAATTCTGATTCAGACAAAATACCTGATTTAAAATGAGAATCAAATTATGTCCTACAGCAAATTCACCCTAACAAGCGTAGAAAAAAACTTCCAATTGCAAGAAACCATGCAAAACCTTTTCCCTACGGTTAAGCCGCTAGAAGTTAGCGAATGGCTACACCAAAGCTTGGAAAAAGGCAGCTATTTAGCCTTAAAAACTGAAAAAGCTCGATCGGAAATGATTATTGCCCCGATTTTGCTGGAGATGATGGACAAAAATAATCGCGCTATTAGCATCTTTTCCGGAGAAAATTTAGATATTGAGCCGGAAAAAGGCTTAAATGGGGAATGTGATTTTATCATCAGTAAAGTCCAACGAGCCTACACGATTCAAGCACCTATTTTAGCGCTAGTCGAAGCCAAACAAAACATTGTGGAAAATAATATGGGACAATGTGCAGCGCAAATGGTGGCGGCTAGGCTACTTAATCAATCTGAAAACCAACCACTAGAAACTATTTTTGGTAGCGTTACCAACGGCGAAGTTTGGCAATTTCTAAAATTGGAAAATCAAACCATTTTGATTGACACCAAAAAATATTTTCTGGATAATTTAGAACAAATTCTTGGCGTACTCCAAGCTATTATAGATTTTTATCCCTCATAGAAATCATCGCCAAGACACTGGACTTTCCTCGTTCCCAAGCTAGTTTTTACGCCTCATAAAAATCACAGAAATCACAGAAATCACAGTTCAAATTTCTTTGGCAACAACTCTATTAACTGGGGAAAATATTGTACTAACTATATTATTAGTGTTATAAACAAACGCACATTTAATGCACTTATGACAATTTTAAATCGGTGGAATGGATAAATGAACACGATTACCTTTGATCAAGCACTTGATACTGTGATGCAACTTCCGTTTAAACAGCGGGAAATGTTGGTTGATATCATACGACATCGCGACACAGAAAGTCGCCGCAATGAAATTGCAAAAGACGCTAGCGAAGCGATAGCTGATTTTCATAGAGGCAAGTTCAAACCTCAACCAGTCCATGACATCATCACTGAACTTCGTCTATCACTCAATGAGGTAACAGAAACATGAGACAACTTGTTTTTAACACCATCTTGCGTCAAATGAGAAATCATCAACATGAGCCAATTTGATAAACTGATTGAAAAAATCCGCAGTGGTACGTCTGACTCAAATATTTATTTTTCACAACCTTGTGCCAATTATTGTTTACCAAGTGCGGTGTTGATGAAATTCTAAATTTACAACCAAACAAATCAAAAGCCAAAGCTTATCAAGTAAAACAAGTTCGTGAGGTTCTCCTTAAATATAATCTTGGAGACGAGGAATAATGACGAATAAATATGAAATAATTCTTTATTGGAGTCAAGAAGATGAGGCATTTATTGCTGAAGTACCTGAATTACCGGGGTGTATGGCTGACGGAGGCACATACATTGAGGCATTGACAAATGTTGAAATTATTATTCAGGAATGGATAGAAACAGCTAGCAAATTAAGTCGGGAAATTCCTAAGCCAAAAGGTAAATTGAGGCTAAACCAAGAAGCTGTGACTGCAAGATCACATTTAATTAGTTATGCCACCTAAATTCTGATTGTTTGTTATAAAAAACAGCACATTTAATGCACTCCCGAAAATTTTAAATCGGTGGGATGGATAAATGAACATATTATCGGTACACCAAGTTGAGCTTTTTCCTCAAATACACCAACAACAAGGAAATCGCCGCCGGTGTCATACCCGGAATTCGTGACGCTTGCCCCACCGTGCTCGGGCGGTGTTCCATCAATTTTTGGCACACTTCGTTGGAAAACCCCGAAACTTGACTATAATCCATATCTTTAGGCAACAACATCTCCTCATAGCGGCGCAATTTAGCAATTTCAGCCTCTTGCCGTTCAATATAACCGCTATATTTTTGTTGTATTTCAACTTGTTGCCGAATTTCTGGATCCACCGTCGTTGTGGCATCAATCCGAGACAAATGCTCATAAGTAACCTCTGGACGGCGCAATAATTCTAGAAAGCTAATTTCGCGGCGAATTGTCGTAAAATCTACCTCATCCTTGGGACTAACCCGTAATTCACTCAGACGTCGCTTCTCCGCCTCAATCGCCGCCTTTTTAGATTCAAAGTCTCGCCATTGCGTATCGCCCACTAATCCCAACGCTCGCCCCCTTTCCGTCAAACGTAAATCCGCGTTATCTTCGCGCAATAATAAACGATATTCGGCGCGGCTGGTAAACATACGATAAGGCTCATTCGTGCCTCGCGTGATCAAATCATCAATCAATACACCGATATAAGCCTCATCACGGCGCGGTGTCCAAGGGGCTTTGCCTTGCACTTGCAGCGCGGCATTCATGCCGGCTATCAATCCCTGAGCCGCCGCCTCTTCATAGCCCGTAGTCCCATTGATTTGTCCAGCGAAAAACAGCCCCTCGATCACCTTGGTTTCTAAGCTTGGCTGCAAATCGCGGGGATCAAAAAAGTCATATTCAATCGCATAACCAGGGCGCGTGATATGGGCATTTTCAAAGCCTTTAATGGAACGCACCAGCGCTAATTGAATATCAAACGCTAAGCTCGTAGAAATGCCGTTGGGATAAACTTCAAAAGTTTCCAAGCCTTCTGGCTCAACAAAAATTTGGTGAGAAGATTTATCGGCAAAACGTACTATTTTGTCCTCGATTGAGGGACAATAACGAGGACCAATACTTTCAATCACGCCCGTGTACATCGGTGAATGATCCAATCCGGAGCGGATAATTTCATGGGTGTGCTCGTTGGTGTGTGTGATATGACAAGGAACTTGGCGCGGGTGCTGGCTGGCTGAGCCTTGAAAGGAGAATACTGGCACCGGCTCATCTCCTGGTTGTTGTTCCATCACCGAATAGTCTAGGCTCCGACTGTCTAAACGGGGAGGCGTGCCCGTTTTAAGGCGCGAAACGCGCAGCGGTAATTTACGCAAACGCTGCGCCAAAGCATTCGCCGGCGGATCGCCCGCACGCCCACCTTGATAGTTGCTTAAACCAATATGAATCAAGCCGCCTAAAAATGTGCCAGTCGTCAAAACCACCGTCGGCGCGAAAAAGCGGATACCGGCTTGCGTGACGGCACCAATAACGCGATCATTTTCTACAATTAAATCGTCAACCGCTTGTTGAAACAATTTGAAATTGTCTTGTGTTTCAATGGCTTTTCGTACCACGGCTTTATATAATAC
>Ga0209780_1000506_pt1 | contig 21012 bp, 9 predicted proteins | sample WorMetexBAHAMAS2_FD_187384 | JGI IMG/M metagenome (GOLD analysis project Ga0209780, IMG submission 187384) | Marine gutless worms symbiont microbial communities from Max Planck institute for Marine Microbiology, Germany - Inanidrilus exumae... | ecosystem: Host-associated > Annelida > Digestive...
CACCTGAGCAGCTGTGGTGGCTCGTAGCAGCCGTGTTTCAATGTAATAATTAAGGCATTGGAATTTCTCCTAGGTGTCCCAGCTTTTATTCGTCTACGTCAGGGGTCTCAAACACGCGGCCCGCGGCGGGCCGCATGCGGCCCTCAAAGCAATTTTATGCGGCCCGCAACAACTTACCCAAAATGCAAACATTTGCAGTGTGAGCAGAAGTACACGGAGATTGGCATTCCTGATTTCTACAAGTTTTTATCAAGGCAACTTTGCCAAACTCGTGGATGCAGCTGCAAGAATCATGTCCATGTTTGGCAGTACATACGTTTGTGAGCAGTTCTTCTTGTCCGTGAAGCTGAACAAATCAGCTTTACGTTCAAGACTTACAGATGAACATCTTCGTGCAACACTGCTTTTAGCTACTGCACACGATATCAAGCCAAACCTAGACGTTCTTGTTTCCGCCAAACGCTGCCAGCTTAGCAGCCAGAGCTCATCTAACTGACACACGTGATATTGATTCTTGTAATAATACGTCCAGCACATTCATGAAACCTGTATTGTTGTGTTTTATTGTGTTTTAGGTTAGTAACAAAATGATCTCCTATCGATAATTTTTCCTCACAAAAATTAATGCGGCCTGCCGAACGGCAATTTGTTTCAGTTGAGGCCCACTATACCTGCTGAGTTTGAGACCCCTGGTCTACGTCATTGTGACATCAGAAAAGGTGCAAGATTAACATATGAATACATCTTACCCGTTGAAGTGGGAGAGTTTATGACCTTGGTTACACAGTGTTCGTATTTTATTACCTCCCCCACTGAAGGTGATGGGAGTTTTCGCTGGCGTCAGTATGTAGGTTGATATATATATATATATATATATAGGTATATACATGTTTGTGAATAACTTCCTGGTGCCAATTTAAGTCCGATTGTCACCAAACGTTGTCGGTCATACCCTTGGCCACAGGGGACGAGGTGATTAAATTTTGGAAGGTCAAGGTTGATTGGGGAGGTATGCGCTCTACTGAACGCCCTTCTAGTTACTACTGTATATTTATTGGAGTGTAGTCATTCTAACATGACGTGAAAAACACTCAAGTTGTCCATATAGTGGTATGTCATATGTAGCTAGAAGTGCAGTTGGAGTGAATCAGTGCATGAATTAGCTGTCTATGGTGTGTGTTGTGATTAGCTGAGTATCCGTATTGATGAGCTTGAGAACAAGCGACAGTTCAAATGTACGTGGGTCGATTGCACGCTGAAAGAAGAAGTGAGTACTGTGCACACACAGCTCGTTGTACCGCTTGCTGCTGCTGCTGTTTGTGTTTAGTATTGCAACAGAAGAATCACTCGGTTATTGTGATTTCAGTTTTATATTAATTTGCATTATGATTTGCTGTATCCAGTCATATCTACTAGTACTAGCATGGGACCTGATTAAAGAGTGCATTGTGCTTCATTCCGGAGTCCAGGGTTGGGTTGGGTGTCCAGCCTGTAACATATTTGCTTTAGTTATCTCTGTAGATACTCTTTTAGTGGACCTGTTCAATCAGTCAATCTTAGTGGACCTGTCTATGGCAACTGCGGAAAACCAGGCCAGGTATACAAAGAGTGCATTAGTAGTAGTTTCAGAGTTTGTTGGCTCAAGATATGTCTTACTAAGTAGTTGACGAAGTTGTGGCTATATTGACATGTGCTATTGCTTGAACAGAAGGAGCTTGTTCTCTATCCAAACAAGAGCGGCTGTGTTCGCGATTTGTTGGAAGAAGCCAGGAAGCAAGTTACGACGTCGCCTGATGTCGGCTCTGGTCGTCTAAGGTTTGTAGTTTGATTGTTGAGCTTTGTACGAGTAGTGTTGTATTTGTAGTCGCGCTGTTGATTGCTCCCATGTTGTTTATGTTATTCTTTGTGTGAAATTTTACATGTTGACATGTGCATAATGGTTTACTCTTCACAGTAAACTGTATGGTGTGTTGTGATTGACTTGCATGCAGACTCGTTGAAATAATCTCAAGCAAGATATTCAACATACAGAAAGACGAGGCACAGCTGGAATGTATCAATAATGCTCCTACTAAGTTATATCGCATTGAGGAGATTCCAAAGGAGGAGCTTGACTTAGCGGATGACGAGATGATTGTTCAGGTCGCGCATTTCAATAAGGTATAATTTGTTGTCATTGATCCTCTTTATTACTTCATTACTGTATTATAGTCTGTATTTGCTGGATGGTTTCTGAATTTAATCATTGATCACAGGTTATCTTAGTTTCAACAGTTATCACTTGTGTTATGAAGTGTTATCATGTGTGCTGTATTTTATAAATTCTTTATATAATGGCCATTTCCATAATTTGTATGTGAATGCTGCATTGTTGAGATGTGTTAATTGTCAGTTAATTCAGCAGTGCCACTTGTCCATGATAGGCACACCTTTGTATTAGTATTGAGAACAAGTTGGCATGAAAATACCGTGTCCTCAGATACAGTAACCTTTTGATATGATTGTATGACACGTGGACCATTTTTTGTATACTGATAGAGTGAAGAGGCAGTGGTGGCTCACAAAAATAAAAAATGACTGTCTCCTTTGTTGACATTGGGCCCAGGACATTTCTTCTTTTCATGTTAATTCTCACATATAAATGGTCTAAAACTGAGCTGCCCATGTAGCTAAGTAGTCAAAGCACTTGTGTGCCATGTGCAGTAGAGCATGATATGCTCCGGAGCCGGGGTTCACGTTGTCTGTAAACTATGACCATTGTTGACATCTTGATTAGCAGTGTTAATGTTGTTAGCTGCACTGGCATGAGCTGAAGTAAATAGACTTGGCTGGCCACTGGATGGTGCAGCACACAGCACCACTATGGCTAAGCCAGACAGTAGGCCACAGCATGGTATAAATACCCGACGAGCTGTACACTTCCTACTAACCTCACCTTTCTGCACGTCAGGCACACATTTGCACACACCTACTAATTCCCCTCCTCTCCCTGGGCTAGCACACTGGACCATTACGCAGTCTCAGCTCTGAGATCCAGAAGTAGGCTATATATGTATAGGCTGGACCTCTGCCCACAATAAAGAACGAAAGAAGGAAAGAAATAGTCTAGAACTAAAACAGCAACCCACCTATTTAATGGCCTTTTATCCAGGACAACCTGGCTGAGCCAGTACCAGTAATGAAACCATTTCACTCACTCACCCCTTATCTTTTTGGGAATTAATCTTTAATTAATGTCCTCCGTTAGCTATGGTCTATACCACTTTCCTTGTTTAGTTGTCGGTCCAACAGTCTTTTTCCGCAACCTCACTCCCGGTTTTGTTTGTTCTATCTGTAGGTCTTAATCCCTTTAGTTTGTAATCCATGCATGTAATCATATTGTCTGTTCCTAATCTCAGTGTGAACCTTTTTGTTACCATACATCCACCTAATCCTTCTTGCCTTCGCCCACTTTAGTGCCACCTCGTTCTCTTTCTTCTCTGGTCAAGTTTGACTGTAATGTGACGTCACACGCATCTTCTGTATAACTCATCAGAAGGGAAACGTCCTTATTAGTAAGTCGAGGCACCAGCTGCCCAAATTTATTGTGTTTTGTACTGTAGCCTTCATGGCTGCATCATTATCTCTGTCTACACTCAGCATGTCATCCAAGTAACAAAACTTATCCGCTAACTCCAGACTTGCACTGTCACCTATGTTCACACTGGTTCCAGCTGTACTAGCTAGTTGAACTTTTCATCCTCTACAAAAAATACTTGCTGGCTTTGAACATGCTACCTTTTATACCACTGCACTTCTTGTCACCCACTTCTGACACTAGTATGGCGCGGTGGCGCATTGGGTAGAGCATTGGACTTGCGATCAACAGGTTGTGGGTTCAAATCATGCTCGGGGCAAAAGCTGCGTAACAAGTTGTTCACACCTATGTGCCTCTGTCACCAAGCAGTGTAGCTTGGTACCGGCCAATGGGCAGTGATGCTCAGCGGCTGGGAAGGTAACCGCAGGCCTGGCAGAAAGTAATGGCAGCCTATTACCGGGTGGATGATTTACAGTCACATGCAGGCTGACTGCCTGTACACCGGGATCTGCTCTGGGCCCAGCGCTCGGTAACGAGTATGGGATGCCTTCGCCTTTTATCAAGTTCCTACCAATGTCTCTACCACAAACACCCACTTGCAGCTGTCTCCAGTTATCATAACCTTGGTTTTATTCACATTTACTTCATGCCTTTACTGTCTACACCATCCTTTGATCAGTTCAGCTCTCTTATCATGTCATCCACATATGGCAGCTCCCATGGTAAGGCGTCTCTATACTTTCTGGCTATTGCCTCTTTCATTGTCACAAACAGCAAAGTGTTAATGTTGAGCAGTAACAGTGAAGGTCTCGGTCAGAAGTGATTGTCATGCATCTGTGTCTCAAGTTGTCTAGTGTTCATTGAGGTTAGACATTTCTGTGATGCATTCACTGCCACCACGTTGCATGTGATCCTTGTTGCAGGAAATATTTTCGACGTTTGGAGTCCCGTTTTTCTTGCGGATAAAAGATGTGAGTACTATATTCAAGTAACAGAAGCTTTTGCTACCACTGTCTGATTTGTGATAGATTCATTTGCCAAGTTGCTTTGTTTTGAAGAAGAATTGTCAGTTTTGTTTGGTCTGTTTACTTAGTGTGGTTTTGCAGGCAGGAAATGTTATCTTGTTGTCAGTAATCTAAGGCACAGTGCCTGGTACAGTGACAAGTGACATTGACATGTAAATTATTGGTTACATGACTGCTTTAAATAAGTAAATATTTTTATTCTGACCGTGTTTCAGATGGTGCTGTTATGACACATGATTCTTAAAATTAGTACATCTTTCACTGCTGCTGTTTTCTGTTCTGCTTACTATGTAGAAAGAACCATTTAGTCAAGTCCGACAACGCATTCAGGCAAAGCTTGATGTTCCGGATAAAGAATTTGAAAAGGTATGTGTTTGTCAATTACTTTTGTATTTGTTCGCTTTCAGTAGTTTGACACCTATGTTGGTGTTAGGATGGGCACCTTGCCTGCAAACATGCTGCTGTGGTCATCTCAAATCTCGAACACTTTTGCAGAACCACTGGCTGGCCAAGTGCTCAGTACAGTAGCATGTTAATTAAAATTAATTATTTAGCTCGAATTTAGGCTTCAGCCGAACATTGGATTCACATTAAGGCGCATTTTGGTGGTGTTCACGCTTTCGGCAATAACTCCGCACTCTTGAGTACATTCTTGGGGGTTGTTTTTTGTCTGGTAAGCAATGCACGATTTGACTGATTTCCCATCGGCCAAATTTCACGAAATTTGAACACAACACGTCGATTGGTGTCGCGGTGAAAACGTTTGGAACAGAGTTTACCGTAAGGAGTCGTTTTTCCAAAAAACAAACGTTTCTCCAAAATGTTTTAATGTCTTGTGACTTCAGGCTGCCATGACTCTACAATGATTACAGGTTGCCGGAAATTTACTACCAAAATGACCCTCTATGGGATTTCTAGTTTCCATTTTTACCATTGGAATCAGTTCAAAATTATCCCCTGGCGTATACACACCATACAAGAAACCTCCCCAAATTTTCTGCAACGTCCGATGCGGTTGAGAGCACAGCAGATAACGCTAACATCAGTCAGTCGCAGGCAGCCAGTCACCATCAACTATTGAGTCACGTGACATTTGTCGAATGCAAGCAGTAAACAGCTTGTGCACAGATAGCTGAGCGCTTCGAGCCGAATTACTGTATTGTGAATATTCCACACAATACAGCCACGTAGTTCTAATTGTCTAATTTTATGTTAGAGCTGCATATGTTTGTGTCTGTTTTTCTGGATGATAACTTTTGAACTAATTGACCTTTGAGGCAAAGGGACGTTAAACTCCAAGTAACTAACCTTTGAGGTAGATGCTTGGCATGGTGTTCAGCGTGACCCTATGTAGGTCAAGGTCATAGGTCATTGTTCAAGGTCGTGAGAGGGAAATGTTCTTTTTGGCTAAAAGTGATATTGAAATTGGGAAAACCAGGTATGCTGCATTGATGGGTGGCTCGCTGTAATGGCTGAAAGGCAGACCTGAATTATAAACAGTTAGAGCCAGCTGATAATTTGCAGTCGGCTAGTGTTCCTAAAATCGGTGCAGTCTCAAGTGAAAGCTTCAAGTTACTTACATACTTGCTTGCTGTTGACATGATATTGCATTCAGTGCCATGTGTGGGTCCCGGGGCTGTAAGTAAGTGGGTAAATGTCTGAGTAAGTAAGTAAGTGACAAATTTATGAAGTGCAGAAACCAGAATAGGCCCTCTTCGTTTTGAGGCTGGAGGTCATAGGAGGTGACCAAACCTGGCTTTAGTTTTTTGGGTTCGTTTTATATTTTGTTACGGATGCATGTTTGCTTTGTTGTGTTTGTTTTATTTTTTCAGTACTTAGCCGAGAGATTGGCTGGGAAGAACGTCTCCAAAATGACCTATTTTTTGTTGGGTGGGACGTAAAACATTAACTCGGTCATGATTGCCTCCAGTGCTTTGACAGTATTGGTTAGTGTCCGGCAGAGCATTTGGCCTGTAAAAATTGACTAGATTGATGTGGTGCTGACGTGGTTATCTGTCTGCAATGAGGTGCAAATGACTAGCATGTGGTCCAGCCGATGACTCTGTCAACCCATCATCTCTTGCTTCATTAAAATAGAGCAAGATTTATCTATCTAGAGTCGTCTTACCACGGTTGTCCTAGATAAAAAGGCCATTGAATGAGTGTTGTTGTTCCTGTTGCTGTTAACAGTAGTATATATGATAGGCCTAACAGTATTGTCAGTGTAATATGATTTGAGTATGATGCGTCTGTTGCAGTTCAAGATTGCTATAGTTGTGATGGGCCGACCAAAGTACCTACCAGACGATGGTGACCATGTCCTCAACTTAGACGATTTTCAGCCGCCTCATTGGCAGGGTCGATCCAGATCATTTGATGGTACTTTCTTCTCACTGATATATCTGACTGAGAACTACACAGTAGTTTGAAGCACTTTACAATGGTGATTTGTGTTTTTGTGCCTTTGCCACCTGACAATATCGGCAAAGGCATTATGTTTGCAGGCTTTGTTCATTTGTCTGGACAGATCTTATGGACCGCGATATCTTATGGACATCTTGAGCAATCTCAATGAAACTTACAGGGAATAGCCCCTACCGATGACCTGGTTAGATTTGGAGGTCAGAGGTCAAGGTCACAGCAGGCCATCATGGTGGCGAAGGCATCCATGCCGATGCTGTGGCATTGAAGTCCGTCTTCTGATCACTAACTAGTTTGTGGAAATTCTTGATGCCTTGATTGCACGTTGTAATAGCTGAGTTGGCAGTGGATGTTCACTATGTAAAGATTTCACTGTAGTCATTTCTGCATGGATCACTGCAATGAGTACTGGCAGTGGCCGTGACCACTGCGACATGGCATGTCCTTTATGCTAGTCTACGCTGGCTTAATATTTGGATGTTTGATGCTGCCAGCTTTGAAGTCTTGTGAACTGGAATGAGTCTGTCGATCACTGAGATCTATGTGAGTCTCCTTTCGTCTCACATGTATACGTTTGTGTGTAGGTCAGGGAGGTTACCAGGCAAGACCGTGGATTGGTCTTGATCACATAAATCGGTCAAAAGGACCTCGTGCGGCGTACTTGGAGAAAGCGATCAAGATCCACAACTGATCGCTGAACTGCTGCAGTGTTTGTGGTGCACTGTGCTAGTCCAGTCAGGATCAGTTGACTGCGATACGATGTGTTGTGGAGATGCATAATAGGCTCTAAAAAGGTGATGGACAGCCGCTGCCACGTGGAACTCCAACAGAAATTTAACAGAAAAACTACATGAAATATAAACTGATTTGCACAGAAGATACGCTCAGAGTCCTAATCCATGAGGCAGTCCAGAGGGTAACTAGTGGTATAAAGGAGGGTTCCTAGCATGCTTGAAATCCTTGAATTCAGTCTTTAAAATTCACAGCTCTTGAAAATGTCTTTATAAGTCCTTTTAAGCTGCTGTCCTTAAAAATAACATTTTGGCATTGCTGCTGTTTCTGAAGTCATTATAAGTCTTTGGGCAAAGAATGCCTGGTTATCAAACAGTGTCGGTGACTACATCTCTTTGTTACAGTATTTTTGACTTGTTGCAGTGCGTCTTACGATACATTTTGTTGTAACATTGGTACTTGAAAAAGTATTCGTCAGTACAAAGCCAAGAGATTGGCTGGGAAGAGGGTCTCCAAAATGACCATTTCTGCATCAAGTGGGACATAAAAATTTGTGAGTTTAAGCTCGGAGTGAGAGTGAAGAAGTGATGGGTGTAGGGAATGGTACGAGTGAAGAGATGTGACCACCGACTGTCATGCGGACGTTGAACTTCATTGTGGTTCAGCTGATATAGACATGTAGGTTTTTATCGTTGATGAACCATGCTGTTGGTTTAACTGAATTTTGCCCCATGACGACTAATCGTGTTACTACGATGCTGGTCAGTGTTTGTGGTGTTTCACTGTTGGTGTAATTTATCATAGCGCATTGTACATAGATGTCGGCTGTACTTGCATGTTACTCGGCAGTGACAGCTAGTTGCCATGTTTGCTGTGATCTCGGACATGTTAATAACGCTGTTGTACATAGTCCTTAAGTGTTGTCAACCGAATTCTGTTTGGTTGTCTGTATTGCATGTCTAGTGCCATAAGACTGGGCAGTCCACTAAGCAGGTCTTCACTGTATGTTTGTGTAAGAACATTTATGTCGAGTGGTACGGCAGACAGTAAGTAACGTGTCATAAATTGTTGCCATCTCAATTGCCGTTCACATTGTTGCGGTATTACAAGAGATCTGTTCCGTTAAGAAATGAACGGTTGACATTGTGAATGCCCCAGTTTAGCAACTATCCTGGTCGTGCAGTCGCCTGCTGCCTGTCGGTCTCAACAGTGTACATTATAATGCACACAGCTGTATGATGGTCAGTACGTTTACAGTGTGCAACGCACTTGCATTTCATGTCGGAGCAAGCCAAAGCTACTGTGAATTGTGGACCATTCTGTGAGCTGATGTCTGCTGAAATACCGTCTGTGTGACGATTTATTGCTGATGTGTGCTGTGGACACATCAAAACCATTTCTGTTATTTGCCTGTTTATCACTTTAACTATCTTTTGCATATTATAAACAACATTTTGTATTGTAAGCTGTTTTTTTTCTTATTAAAACGTTTACTGTTGATTTTTGGCACCAAATCCAGTATGTCTTAATTTGTTCTTGTTGTAGTTTTCTCAGCACCATCATGTTACAGTATACAAGCCGTCGCTGCTATACTATAACATGTCGGCTGTCTCTGTTAACCATCTAACCATGCTACTGTTCAGGAGTTTTGGCCATCTACTCTATGCAGCAACTCATATCTTTGCAATAACACTGTCCTTAGAGTGACTCACCTTGGATGTATACAGCGTGAAGAATGACCTCAGCCCGTGCATCATTTACGTGTTATTTCTTTAGTTGGCCTACTCCACCATTAATCGTGGCATTGTTATGTGCAAAACATCTACGGAGTGAAGGTATTTAAACACATGTTCGTGGTCATTTTCCCGGTATTACGATACGATACAATACGGTATATTAATATGGGCTCAAAAGCTGATGCTATGGGCAGCTTAATATAGTGCACACAAACAAAAAGTAAGGAAAAATTAAAAACAGAGTAGCTCAGAAGAAACGGCCTGGGCAATTGTACATGAAGGCAGTCCGGAAGGAAGAAGTGAAACTACTCTGTGTAAATTTTTGCTACGCCCGTTAGCCTTTCAGCTGTCAGCGAGTACAGATGAGTAATTTTATGACTTACGACATGCCAAGCTTGCTAACATCATTTATGTGTAGGCCTACATGTATGTGCAGTGCAATGAGAACACGATGACTTCTGGTTTAAATGAGTAATTGCAAAGCTGTACTGACAGCAGAAACAACTTTCCATCTTCAAGAACAATGCTGCTGACAGACTAAACTTTAATGATCATGCAGTCCTGTATCCGTCGATTGCAGCAAGTGGGAAGTTTCTTAACGGCACATCAGCACCTTGAGTAGCTGCCACTCGCAGCATCATCGCATACTTGTTGTATGTTCCACCGAGTTGAAACGCGGTCATGTGACATAATCGAATGATCTGAAGTGGCTGATGGTCCAGGTCGCGTCAGCGAAATGAACGTTTTTAGCGCATCATTGCAATGACGAACACTTGGCGTTTGACATTAACAGTAGACCAGAGTACAGCCAGGCACTGAATCCAAGGTCACTGACATGCTGCAGCATTAATGTTCACATAGTAACCAAACACTACACAGTGTGCTGTCACAATAAGATGATACAGTACGCTTAGCAACGTATTGTTTCGACATATCTTTTGATTAGAGAACATACAGTACATTACCAACTTCCATTCCAGATATGTAGTAATGGTTAAAGCTGTTTACAGCTGTCACAGACTGTTCAAAATGTCTACCTTTGTCTGTCTTGTCCACACAGGGTGGCAGGCGAAAACGTTAAAAAAACATTATTCACTGATTTAACGCACACTTCTTTTGCGTTGTGTTACAGCCTACAGGTGCAGGGGGTCATCAAATTAAAATGAATAACATCTCGGCATAGAACTGAAAGGCATTAGCAGAAAATAGTAAATGCATGTTCATTAAAGGAGTAAAGTTAGATTATCTTGATTTGTATTCAATCTTGCTTCTGATGTGAATAGTTTGTATTAAAAATTTTAGTGACATTAATTGTTTAAATAACTGTAAATCGTTATTAATTCCTTAATGCATTAACGTGTTAATTCAACAGCCCTAAAACATTTATATCATCAATAATGTTTCAATATTAATCATTTAGCTGTCATCAACTTCATTCAAATACAAATAGTACACTTTGTATGCTGACGTCCTTTACAACTGACTAATTTTGCATTTGTATAGTCTGCAAAAAACTTATTCTCAAATTTAATTCAGTGTAATCATTTTGTGGAGATTGTTTCTTATCTAGCACCAAGGTGCAGATGTCAAGGTGTGCAGGCTACGATAAGAAATCCAGTCTTAAGAATGATTTTGAACAAAATAAAGATCACGCAGCCAAGTAATCTAGGTAACTATAGCAGCAACGGAATTTCCTTGGACGTTTGACCAAGCATGTCACTAGTGCTGTGCAGCAGCATGTCAGAGATTGAATGTAATGCCTTTTCCACTGGTCAATTGCTACATTAACTGTACATGCTGTTTGAGAGTACGTCATACTTCAATGAGAAACTGTCTTTGTTCATCAATGGTGTAGATTTTTCTCTTGTACACTTGCTACTGTATTCTTGCCCAAATCTTAATTCACTGACGTCTGGCCGTCATCTCGAGGATGAATTTTCTAGCCCTTACCTTGTCCTCAACAGTCCTGGCCTTGGTCTCAAAAGTTGAGGCCCTGACATTTTGGATTTACTACATCACTTCTAGTTAACATAAAGACTGTATGAGTTGGAATGAGTCACTTTCACAACATGAACAGACCACTGGGAACAGAAAAGCTGACAAAGCCATTGATGAGTCACTCACAAAACACAGTTTTAATTCAATTTGTTGCCAAAAAATAAATAATTCAGTGCATGCCATTTTGAATCATATATCCAGAAAGCTAGTACATAATACCACATAAATTGTGAAGCACTGAATCAAAAAATTGGAAATGAGTCAGTTTAACTAACAGCTTGATTGAAGTAAATTACTAGTATCTCATCACCACCATGCAGGCAGTTACAATATGCATTACAGTATCACTGGCTCAAGTCGTATAGCAATCCGAAACATGGTACACTCTGCAATGGATAGGGTAGGGCACGGCGTGTTTAGAGGAAAAAGAAACAACGAAACTGAGAAAACAATAAAAATTCAATAGGACTGAAAACTTGTGATGTTGTTTTGCACAAAAATTGGGACACAGTGGCGTATCCACAGAGGGGAAGTGTCCCCCATATCTCAGGCCGAGGGGGAAAGTCATGCAAAAGTCTCCCCCCCATTTTTGGACACAATGATGCAATAGCAGGTTTTACAAGCTAAAGTCTAGGCTTACCGTCTTATGCGTGTAAGACAGGCTATTCAACTGTAATAAAACTAGCTCCCAGAACAATAACTTGTCATTTTGAGCTCAAAAAGCTACAAATTTGCAGAAGGTGCATAGCCCCTCCCCATACTCCTTCCCGGTGGGGAGGGGACACCCCTTCCACACCCCACTCGGTGCCACGTTCCTGGAGCTTGCCATGATTCCCCCTACTTTTTAAACCGTGGATACGCCTGTGTTGGGACATCTCTCAGAAGCATGTTATGCACACATGGGACAATCTCTGTAAATGACTAGAAAACAAAAATTAGCAACTGCAACAGATGTCCAAGCACTAAAACAACTTTTAGTTACTACGTGATAGACAATGCAGAATCACCAACATTTTGCAGGCTGCTGGAGTGAAAGTGAATCGAATGTTCTTCCTGTCATACAACCAATGGCTGTGCAACAGGAAGTCTAGACGAAACAGACGGTTCAGTATTTATTAACATAAAGCAACTATAAATAAAAGTAAAAATTAGCCCCGAACGGGACTGATGGTCGACTCTTCAGAACTGACGTTTCTGCTAACTTTGAAGTCACGTGACACAAACTAGGCCAAATATCAAAAATCCGGCCTGGTTAAATTTAGACATTGTGCCCTATTTTAAGAATCCGTGGTCAATTGCCAGCTCTCATTGTAAATGGCGAAGATAGCATTTGAAAATGGCCGGATTTCCAACTATGAAGGGCTTGTGACCTTAACCTTGGATCGGGTCATACTGCATACCGTCGTGCATCATTCATCGATCTCTGCCTACACGACAAATTTTATTGAATTTGAAGAAACGTTTTGCGGATGGACGGACTTATGCACATACGTGCGTGCGGATGGACATTTGAGACCAGCTTTATTAGGTCGAAAAACTTGGTGTCAAATATTACATCATAAATAATAGTCCAAAACATGCACTTGTGCAGTATTACGTGCATTACACACAAATCTGACAAAACAAGCTTTATTGGGCATGTTGAGCACAATTTGTTGAGAAACAAGTCAAGGTTCACTTTTTATTGGTCCACCCTGTAATGTGTAATGTACTGTGGAAATACAAGATACACACACAGCAGCATTTCGACAAGCTGTGGTAGACTAGAAATGTGAGTGTTACCACTAAACTGAGTTCAATGTGCCACCATGTAGATCAACTGCATATTTTCCAGAAACTAAGATCATATTCTGACGACTTCTTAGTCAGACACGGTTCAAAATATTACACCATGGACCAGCGTTCTTTTGTGCAGAATTATGCTCTTTTAAACTGTCACAAAACATTCTTAATTATCTATGTTGGTAATTAATAGTGAAGTGTCTCAGGACATAACCTTTTGGGCCACTTCATACATGTGAAAACACTTAGCAATAAATAATACTTGATTATGAATAAATTCAACAAATAACTCAAACACATGTGCTAAAAAAAGTCTAACACAAAAGAACGGTCAGATGAAAAGATCGATAAAAAGATTGTTTTGCTTGAAGAAAAGGATATGATTGACAGATGAGACAGTTCATGTTGTTATGATCATGACATGTTTTAGAACGGGCTCACTAAAGGCAGTTCATGAGATCAATACTGTTCATCTATAACAATCAAAATATTCTGCTCTTATTCAACAAGACTACTTTCGGACTAAAAATAAGCCACACTATACGACTAAGGCTGTAAATTTTTCACAGCCATTGCTGATTTGCAAAATTCACGAATTTGAGCCATTACCACGAGTTCTTGCATTTTTCGCAAATGCTGCAAATTTGACTCATTTTACCTGTTAATGACACAAAAACGTGCAATTAGTGTCTTTTAAAGTATTACTAATGAAATAAGATATATCATCGCACAGCAACTCATGTTCAATCACCAACTGCTTTTATGAAAGTGACTAGTGATTAACTCACAAGTTGTTTGATTTCTGTCCAGTTAATGTTGTTTGTTACTGAAAGCAAAAACAGCATTTTACTTTCTCACTTGAAAATGTGCATATGATGTGTTTTTATTGCTGTAATTGCGACCACAAATTCACTGTGAATTTTGCATTGTCTGCCGTGAATTGACTGCGAATCCAGCCACTTTTGGCCATCAAAAATTCACAGCCTTAATAATGACAACCAAACTGACACAGGCTTATGCTAACGCAAACACAAAAATAAATCTAAACGTGCTAATAAAAACACATTATAATGCAACATGCACAACATCTCATACTTTATACACTGTATCATTATATACTCTTTCTGCACAAGATACCTGCATTAACACATGCACAATATGTACTTACAGATTAGTAACACAGCCATCAAGGCCTGCAGTTCTGCCTCGTTCAGAACTGGTGATATTATATCCAACTAACTGAAGTAACTTTAATCTTAAGTCAAGTTCACACCGATGCGAACTGTTATACTAGTTACTTCTTGCTCGACTGCAGGCATAGCCACCAAACTCACAGCCACGCAGTGCAAAACACTGAATCAACTTGGACAATGCAGTAAGAGACTGTTCTGTTTGCACGTAGAACAGTTAATGGCGACATCTAGCGTAACAAATGTCATGATCATTGTTCAAAATCACCTTGTATGACTATAATGAGAATCACGATGCGTAATGTCATAACAACAGTTATTTTTGAAACCTGCTCAACAATAACAAAACACTAGCTGACTGTATATTTACTATATAACAGGTCTCTTCTGTTACACTGTTGAACAACACTGTAGAGACTAGAACCAGACAAATGTAATAAAAACTCAAATACTCAAAAGTAAAGCTAAACAACAGAATTACCAACACGAGGCCAGATACCTCACAATAACTCAACAACTCTAGCACTAAGCACAAATCAGCAAATCACGGCTCTATACAGAGCCGATTATTGGAACTCTTCATCTGAACTAAGCAGTGTGGTTTTCTCGGTGAAGACGCCGCCCATGCGAGCGTAATGTGACTGTCGAGCGGCTGGTGCAGTAGGCTGGCTGTCCCACTCCGCTCTGCCTCGGCCGCCCGCTGCAGCTGCTGATGACGAGGCATTCCGTGACTGTGGCAGTGACGCAGGTCTTGGTGGCGGAACACCGCGTGACGCTCGCTGGCGCTCAACATCATGATAATACTCCACGTCGTCCGACGGATCTCCATCCTGACCGTGTTGCGTGTACTGCTGGTAGTTGGGATGAAAGTTGTGAATAGCATCAGCCATGATATCCTTCGGGTTCATTGTTTCCTTGAGGTTACTCGAGATACTCTGCAGAGATACAGTGCGCCCAGTGCTGGTTCCACACACGCCGTTTCCTCCGCCATACGGCGCCACAGGAAATGCAAATCGCAGCGCAACAGCCGCAAAGAACATCTCAATACATATGATGAAGTTCTGGTAGCCAGCGGCTACTGTTCCGGTACTTGTGATTGCCCAGCCTTCATCAGAATACAGAGGACTGATCACGCCTGCCTTCTCCAAGATAGCCAGAAGGAATCCTATACATCACATGGATAACATCAGCTTCAGGCTTACTCACAAGTGCAAATAAATTTAACAAGTGGTCAAAGGATTTCAACGAGAGGTCGCATCACAGGTGGGGCAGATATTTCATGGGGAAAAGTTAATATGAGTTAGTTAGTTGGAGTTTAACGCCCCTTTTCAGCATAAATATGGCTATATCTAAGACAAAAGGTCAGAGTTGGAGAACTATCCCTACCCAGTGAAGGAAAGCCAGCGATATATTAACCTCAACCCTGGCCGCCTTTTTGTTCAGCAGCCACCCAAAAAGGGAAAAGGATCGAGAGACACATTTAAATTATTACGCTAGTGCACAAATCAAATATGACAAAAAAGAGCATGCATCCTCAACTGTTTTTCCAGGGCTCACAAACGTCACCAACAAACAAAGAGACCATATTATTCCATCTGTAGCAATGGGCTGCATGTAGCTATTGAGGCAATGCAGCCTCATAATAAAATGTAGTACACTGCATCTCAAAAATGACACCTTTTTCTTGCTATAACTGACAAAAATGACCGATTTGTGATAATTTCTGGCAGAAATGTTACTGAGAAGTAAGGCATCAAACACGCTTTACTTTCCCATCTGAACTAAATAGTGCATCTGCAATACCTGGCACAAGATGAAACTCGTAAATGAAGGGAACACAGCATATTGCCATCTGAGGTGCAAGTCAATGGACATCATTACTGGGATATCTTAACTATATCAACAAATGTCAGATACTATCAAACATGTTGCATGAATGGCAAGTTTGTCTTTCCTCAAGAGAGTGCACCGGTACCAATAGCTTCTTCCATTGTTTGTTTTCATGGTATGACGTCATCACTTGCAAAAGTAAACAAATCATTGGGTGCACACTTTCTGACGCTTTTTCTAAAATTTCCTAACTTTTTGATGTTCCTTAATATTCGAATAAATTTACTTATATTAATGACATACTATGGGCAATTAACTTTAACAACCAAAAAAATCATTGCATATCATCTTTAAAGGTAGAACTATATTGTAAAAATAAATCAGCCTCGTACGGGACTGATGGTTGACTCTTTGCAACTGACATTTCTGCCAAGTTCAAAGTCACGTGACACAAAAACTAGGCCAAATATAAAAAATCCAGCCGGATCAAATTTAGATATTGTGCCCTGGTTTAAGAATCTGTGGTCAGTTGCCAGCTCCTATTGTAAATGGCGGAGGAGAGAGCTTTTGAAAATGGCCAGATTTCCAACTTTGAAGGGCTCGTGACCTTGACCTTCGATCGGGTCATACTGCATACCATCGTCCATCACTCAACTACCTCTACCTACATTCCAAATTTCATTGAAATCTAAGAAACTTATTGTGGACGGACGGACGGACGGACAGATGGACGGACATTTGAGACCGGCTTTATTAGGTCGACTCTGTCGAAGAGTCGACCTAAATATTACAATTTAACACGTAATGTATATTACATTTACATGTAACATGTAACAAAGGTCAATTTCGGCACCATAAAATGTCAGGGTTGGCAAGTTTCTGCCATCAGCGGTTTAAATTGGTTTAAGCCGTCCTGCCAAAAAATGGTTTCTGACAGAAAGTGTAACAACATAAGAGACAAACCTAGTCAGATGCAAAAAAAGAAATAATTTGTTGAGTATTCAACCAGGATTATGGCACTTCAAACAACAGCGAGTGTCACTGACAGCAGACAGGTGTATTAACAGTGTCCGTCTTGTAAGATAGAGGAAATCCTGTTATCCTGAGAAAGTACCACTGTACTAGCTTTTCCAGTTTAAACCAGTCTAATCCGTTTAAAGGTCACGTTGTAGAATCCAGCAACACAAAACTCTCAACAGCCTTGTTCCTGAGCTGCGGTCCCCAACAGCCCAACACAGCCAGCATGAGTATAAGCTGTGAGTCAAGTCAGTCAACAAATAGAAGAAATCAAGCAGCGACTGCAAGTTTAGCAAAGCAGTAATATAGCATTTGAGTGACAAGTCTCCGCTGCCACTGACAGACCCACACGACGCAGTGCCTCAGGCCCACCGTGTTGTACTCAGACGTCGACAGTGTGATAAACTGGTGACTGAGACCATCAACACTTCATCACACTGACCGTCCACCTAAGTTGACAGCACCTGAGACGATCAGCCATTCCAGAGATATAGCTGGTGCGCAACAAAATTTAAATGGTTCACGTGATCTGACCACGCCCCTTTCAGAGATGGTTTGCCATCCGAGGGCTAGCATTTGCTACCGTCAACCTACCTACCAAATTTGAAGTCTCTGCCTCCAATCACTGATATGAAAGGCGACACAAAATGGGGTGGATTTGGATAGTTTGAGTCACTCAAGGTCACTGGAAATAGCATCAATTGATGGAGCACATAAGAGTTCCTATTAGCCTACAACAGTAACTATGTCCCTATCTTTCACTGTTTCTAAGATATAACGAGATATTGGTCGAAAATCGCGGTTTGAGACTACCCCACCTCTATTTAGCACCCCTGTTGGGGTGATCCCGTGGGAATTTCACCAAGATTTTTGGCGTCAGAAAACTGGAGTCCCTGCGTTATCATACGGTGTTGTTTGCGTGATCCTGCATTCAGCCATTTTGGAACAGTGCCGGCTTGTGACAGACGACTGGACAGACACATGACAACAGCATATACTGCACTAGCATAATGTCATACGTCTACAAAGATGCAATTTCGTTTTCTGGAACAGACTACAAGACATGTTGAAGTTTTAAAACAAGTGTAACTGTACTGCGTCAAATGCAATATGCTCACGGCTGACAAGAAACTTGCCAGATCACTGTTCATTGCTGAAACCGATGTCTAACCTTGCCAAAATGAGAGAAATATCACGGATTTCACTGTGAGGAACTTCATCTTGGGGTCATAAGCACTCAGCAGTTCTTTGGTGGCGATGTAGAAGAGGAAGAGAGCATAGAGGGCGAGAGTGATGCTGATGTTGTAGATAATTGTTATGTACAGGTATCCATGATGAGTCCTATACACAGCACCAACGTCATATCAGACATCCAGCAGTGAGGCTGCACGTACAATAATAATCACTGCAGGTGTGCATGAATAAATATCACAATGGGAAACCAGGAAATTTTAATATCTTTACGATAACTTGCAAGAACTAGAAGGGTGTGCATGAATAGTGCATAGTGCATACCTCCCCCACCGACCTTGACCTTTGACCTTCCAAAATTTAATCACCTCATCCCCGGTGGCCAAGGGTCTGACTGACGAAGTTTGGTGACAACTGGACTTAACTGGCGCCAGGAAGTTGTTCACAAACATACCTACATATCTACCAATGCGGGCGATAACATAACCTCCCATTGCCTTCAGTGTGGGAGGTAAAGTACTGAAGGCATATGTGTAAAAATGGAAAACATTAATAAGATGCCACTTTAAAAGTTTCTGTGTTTGATATATGTTGATCTTCCAATGAAAAACTGTTCATGAAGTCTGTAACTGAAATCTCACAAATGCTGCAGGTGTTTAGATCATAAGCAGTGGCAGGTAATGATGAGAAACAGGCTCCGGTCATGAATAATAGCAAGGGACTCATCATCTGTAACAGACAGAAAGGACATGACTCTGATATACTGTATATAGTGACACAGAGATGTGACAGTTTTGTGTTTTGATAAGCAATGAAAAAACGACACAGTCACAATGCTACTTACGAGAAGTCACCATCTTTGTACAATCCAAATGGTTGAAGAATGACAATTATAAGTGCCATGACGGGTTTAACAAAGCAAAACTGCAGTGTCGCCTGCGCACAGCAACAGCACAATCGGCTTACCACTAAAACACCTTGACTTACTGTGCAACTGGTACGTTCAGTTTGGTCTGTGATGAAGCAAGTTGTAACACAAGCAGTTCAGCTACTGTTAATGCTGGAAAACTGTCAAGTCTATTGCCAACTGCAGAACCTCAGAGGCTGAGTGGTCTAGGTTAAACAGCTGTGATAGGATAGCAACAGACTTGAAGGGATGTTCTCAGATGCTGTACAGAATCTATATATAATAATAGGATTGTCGCGATGTGTGACCACGGGCATGGCTTGGATGGATGGACGCTAAAGATGCTGTGACATCAACATACTAAGTTGGGTGCCTTACACTTTCTGTACACTGTGCCTACATACTGTAATGTCAACGTCACATAACTAATCAACAACACAACAAAAACAGAGCCATTGCAAGGACATGACAAAGAAAGACAATTGCTTGAAGTCAAAATCTTTTAAATTCTGAATTTTTTAACAACTCATCAAAAAGACAACTGACAAATTGTGAAAAAAGCCTAACAGCAAATAACCAACACAATGAAAAACTCAATACCTGTTTGCAGAATCGCAGAAATCCAATAGTGTACTGTCTGCCAGCAAGGCAACATGTACAGTCCAGCCAGCTGGAACTGCATACATCACACAGCAACCAATCCACTTACCATATTTCGTAACAAAATCATCAAACTTCAACTGCATCATAAGCACACTTTGGAGATTATTAAATAAACTGCATACATCAGAAGGAATTTCACGATCATATAGCAGTCTAACAAAATTTCAATAAGTCTACTGCAAGGATGAACGACGTAAAACTAAGTTTGATTTCTCAAAATTTGTTCTAAAAATTCCTAAATAAATTTTGGTTTACACCACTGCGTATTTCAATATTTCTATGATTAATGTGTCAGTGCCAGTACTGATAGCATCTCATTAACAATAGCGCCTAGTGACTCTTTTCGACTTATAGGCGCTATATAAATAAATGTATCTATCTATCTATCATATCAGTTACTAGTGCATTCTCAGTGAAGTGTCAATCCTCTAGTTGGCAGTGCATCGAGTGGACAAGAGAGGGGCAGACATTACGTGCAGCATTGAACATGGTTAGTACAAGGTTAGACAAGGACCATTTCTTCTGAGCTAATCAGTTTTTGTTTTTAGTTTTCTTATTTTTTGTTTCTGTGCCTTGCACTAGATTGGGCTGGCCATCTCTTCAACTTTTGAGCGCACATAAATATACTGTATCGTATCGTACTTAGTGTCACTCAAGGTCACTGGCTAAATAGCACCAATCGATGGAGCACATATGAGTTCCTATTAGCATTCCATAGTAACTATGTCTAGTGTTGTTACGGTTTCAAAAATTTTGCCTCGGTCGGTTTCGGTAGGTTTTGCAAGAGAAACCGCGGTTTTCGGTTCGGTTTCGGTTTTTGTCTGTCCCGTTTTCCCCCTGTCGTCAATGTGGTACGTTTATGCGGCCCACCGCACATCAAACCTGCAGCAGTACGTTACATATTTCTGTGTATAACTCCAGTCGACAGCAGCAAGTATCCAAC